>Ga0123342_1000359_pt1 | contig 69675 bp, 28 predicted proteins | sample Turbeawhitnodule_FD_89960 | JGI IMG/M metagenome (GOLD analysis project Ga0123342, IMG submission 89960) | Root nodule microbial communities of legume samples collected from Mexico - Turtle bean Mexico white nodule | ecosystem: Host-associated > Plants > Roots > Nodule | place: Mexico: Nepantla... | reverse complement strand
CCCTATGAGCCGGTTTTATGGGGTTGAGTTAGGCTTAAAGTCCACTTCGTAATATGGTATCAGAGCCATTTCGAGCCTATCCTAGCGAGTATTTGTTGGGCTTATCAGGCCACCCGCTATCGGACCACCCATAATATATAGTCCCACGCACGAGTTGGCAGTCTCAGCGTGAGGGGGTGTGTTGGAGATCCCACATCGACTAAAGTCCACTTCGTAATACTATTTCTGCATCATAATTAAATATTTTTTTTATAAAATATTATTATAAAAATAAATGGATTATGAAAGGAAATAATTGAAATATAAATACAGAACATGACACAAAAATCCAATTTGAGGTAATATGCTGAAAAGATCTGAAAAAAGCGAGTGGAGAAGAAATGGAAGGGAGTTGATTTGAAGAAAACAAGAGATGAAAAGTGAGAAATGTAAAGGGTATAGTGTATAGACAAAATTAGCCTACTAAACAACTAGTAAATGCTTGGATAATGGTTAATTCAAAGAGTGAAGATTACTATTTAGCATTTATTGGGGACTAATCCAACTAGATCAACATTGATCTTCTTCTCTTAGATAGGTTCTAAGAGGATTTTTAATCTAACATATCTCTTAGAAATTCAATTTTTTTTACCAATCATCCTAAAATTGTTGTATATAAATTGAAAATTCTCTTTTTATTTTTCCTATTTATACTATTTCTTTTACCCATAAAAAAAATCTCCATAAGTACATAGCACAGGTGCTTTTGCAACCTTTGAATAGTCAACATTGGCATGCTCTTTGGGGCAACTACACATAACAATGTAGACCCTACAACGTAGAAAAATCAAAAAGCATGGACACGAGACACCCCTGATTCAAATCAAGTTCATTTCATCGTCTCGTCTAAAAGAAAATAAATGAATAAATAGGTATAATCTTCATCAAATCAATCCACATTTTCACGTAAAGCTTTTAAAATGCTTAGTTGGAAGTATGAACTACCACCTTCATCATCTCTATATATTGGAGGCATCACATGCACAGTTTCTCATTCTAAACTCACTGCTATCATAACTTCATCACAGCAAAACATGCCACTTTCTCCTTTACGTTCTTCCTCTTTTTCTTCATTAGCTAACATCGTTGCATTAGCTGTGTTCTTGCTGCTTCTTACTGCACCAACTTCTTCTGCTCAACTCTCAAACAACTTCTATTCTAAGACATGTCCCAATGTTTTCAACACCGTTAAAGCTGTTGTTAAATCTGCCGTGGCCAAAGAACCTCGCATTGGAGCATCTATTCTTCGCCTCTTCTTCCATGATTGCTTTGTTGATGTAATTTTCTTCTACCCTTATATTTTCTGTTCATCAAGTAGTCTCTTTTTATCTCTATTATTGGACTACATGCAGCTCATATTTATCATTTTTCAAAACTTCATTTTGGCTTTACTATAAAAGAAAAAACTAACTTTCATGATGATTTAACCTATCATTCATGATATGTCTCACTTGTTTTGCTTTTACGTGACATTGAATCACCCAGTACAGTGTACAGTGGTTGATTTGACAGAACGAAATAAAAAGGAAGTGAGATGCTAAAATTATATATTAAAAAATGTGTTTCAAATCAAAACTTATTATTTAAACTGTTCCAAGAAAGTTATCTTTTATTGGTTGGTGGTGAAACAAACAGGGTTGTGATGGGTCATTACTACTTGATGACACTCCATCGTTGTTGGGGGAGAAAACTGCAGCTGCTAACAACAATTCTGTGAGAGGTTTTGAAGTGATTGATGGTATCAAGTCTAGGGTGGAGAAACTGTGCCCCGGTGTTGTCTCATGTGCTGATATATTGACCATTGCTTCTCGTGATTCTGTTGTTCTTGTGAGTTCATAACAATCTTCTAAACAACAAATACTGCATTATTTTACACTTTCATTATAACAATCTTCCACATCATACTAACTCAATAATATCTATTTGTTATGTGATTATGGTGCAGCTTGGAGGGCCATTTTGGAAAGTGAAGGTTGGAAGAAGGGATTCCAGAACAGCAAACTTCAGTGCTGCCAACAGTGGTGTTATTCCACCTCCTACATCTAACCTCACCAACCTCATTAAAACGTTTGAAGCTCAAGGACTCTCTGCTAAGGACATGGTTGCCTTATCTGGTATTTCTCCTTGCTATACTCTATGTTAGATTTCTCCACTCCTTCTGGAAAAGACACGTTTTTCCTATTTCAGGATGTGACATTTAAACAACTATATACATTGAAGGTCAAGTATTTTTTCCTAAAACTAACGCAATTAAAGCATTGAGAAAGGGACACAGAACCTACTGAGAATCATTATGATCTTTCATATCCTTTGTTTGGACTCGAAAGATGGATTTAAGGACGTGTAAAAAACTAGATTTGAGAGAAAAAAAAGAGTAAAAATTGTATTTATGATATCTTGTATGTGGTTTGAATTGCAGGAGCTCACACAATTGGAAAAGCAAGATGTGCTAGTTTTAGAGATCACATATACAATGGCAGCAACATTGAGAGGAGATTTGCATTGGCGAGGCAGAGAAAGTGTCCAAGAACTAGTGGCACAGGAGACAACAATCTAGCAGTTCTGGACTTGAGAACTTCAAAACATTTTGACAACAACTACTTCAAGAACCTCCTCAAGAAAAAGGGACTCCTCAATTCTGATCAGGTGCTTTTCAATGGTGGATCCACTGATTCACTGGTGAGAACTTATAGTCAGAATAACAAGGTCTTTGATTCTGACTTTGTTACAGCAATGATCAAGATGGGAGATAACAAACCCTTAACTGGGTCAAGAGGGGAGATTAGGAAGAACTGCAGGAGAGTGAATTAGAAGAGACACATAGATTTCTTTGATCAATGGACTTCATTAAGTGATGATTTCTGCTGAATTCGAAAATTGGGAATGGTTTGTTTTGTTCAATTTAAAGTGTATTGTATTGTGGAATAAATTATAAGGCTTTTTGCCTTCTTTAGTGATTTCTGGGACAAAGTATAATTCACTTAAAAAGTTTGCTTACGTCATAATACCTATTTCATTTTACATTTATCTAATACGTTTTATATAAATTTTCATTCCTTTTTCTCATAATTTGGACACTTAACCCTTCATATTTAAGTTGACATCTATAGATAAATGGACACGTATTAATAATGTTAATTAGAAAATATTTTTTTTTAATTTTATAAACTTATTACTTTAAAATTTAATGTAATATTAATATTTAAAAAAAAATTCAACATATTTTTTACCATATAAATCTTAAGCATTAATTAGTATGAACAAATCATTTTCTTATTTTGGGAATTTTTCTTTTAATTATATAACTTCATTTTCTTTTTGGGATACTTAAAAAAAAAAAAGTAAATTAGCTTAAAAAATTACTTCTTAATTTACAATTTTTTATTTATATAACTTAATTTTCTTATTTGGGATTTCTTGAAGAATATACATCATGAGACTCATTAATAGAAAAACAAAAAAGTAAACGTAATATTTAGTTATTTTGCTCTTTCTTCATTTCATTAAGCTTCGTTCTCCCTCTATAAATGTAAATGTGTTCTTAAATTATTTTTTTTAGCTTTTGGAGAAACTCTATCTGTGGGAGTGCTATTCATATTTTAATATTTAGAATATAATATATATATATATATTTTTTTTTATTATTATTATTATTTATGTATGTATCCGTGTTATTGATTTTTTTTGTTATTCATTTCTTAGTTATGCGTGTGTTATTTCTTTCTTTTTTTTAATTCTCAATGTCTTTTATTCAATTTTTAATATTTAAAAAGGTTAGTTGCTTGTGTTTGTGTATTATTATTAAGAATTTTTTTAAAAGATTAAATTAATAATATCTGAATTTAAATAATTTTTCATTAAAATCTTTAGAGACTAAAGTAAAATTTAAATCTAAAATATCTAAAACTTAATTTTAGAAACTTATTCAATGAACAGATTATTATTTGAAACCTAACCATTATAAATATCTAATATAGTATATAAATTAGTATATATAATGATTAATTTTTTTTTATCTCTAAATAAGTTTTTATTTAATAAATATAATGTAATTAGAAATACTTGTAAGGTCTCTAGCATTCATTTTGATTAGGTCATTTTTTTAAACTAGAGATGTATTATATTTCAACCGAACTACTCTTTTGAGAACATGATCTTTGTTATCATAGTCTTTTTTTAATCTTTTTTTAATTATGGACTTAAATTCAGTCTATAACTTATTTGCATTGGCATAAGTGGTATAAACTTGAGAAACTTAATGTAAACCAAATTTGGTGGAGGAAATAAAAGATTGTGGATCATCCTCTAGTTTTTATAAATTCATGTATATGTATCTGTACAGTATCTTTTGGATAAAAATACACAAGTTATGTATATATGAATTAGAGCATCCTTTACTAAAAATACACAAATTCATGCAATTCCTATTTAAATGTTCTGCTCCACAAAAAGGTTGTGCAAAATTGAGGTTCTTACTTTTATACTTAGACTGTTAGGTGTTATATAGAGTTTAGAGTACTACTATAATGGAGAGAAAAATATTAAAATATATAACTTTTTATTAATATATTTTAACTGTCAAAATACATAATTAAACTAGATAATAACTTTTTATAATATCCTTGTCTCAATAAAATTATATATATATATATATATATATACACACATATATATACACGAAGTTTATGATCGTTCGTTAAACTTATTTGAATTAGAATATTAATGAATAGGGAGAAAATATAGTATTGAAAAGGGCAGGACAATGGAACAACTCCACTTTCTAAAGCAATAAAACACTTTATTTTTTACAATTATGTAACCAAGTTAGAGTGAGACATATCAACGAAGAAAAAAAAAATGAGAATGAGACATATCAAGAACAATAGTGATTTTCCAAACCTCAAGAAAACGTGTGCGCCATATTTGTATTGGTGAACTTCTACTTTATCACAAGTCATGGAAATTTAAAAGAACAATAATACAACCAAGCTCGGACATTTATACACTTGTATGTATATGTTTGAAATATGTTATCTTTTTTTTTTCAATATCATTAAAGTTTATAATAATATCAAGAGAATGAGATATATATTACTTCATATCTTTATGTTAATATTTTTCTTTTTAATTTTTAGATTAGTTGATAAAATTTATTGAAAATGGATATATATTACTTTAGTATCTTTATGTTAATATATATTTTTTGAGTTTTTAGATTAGTCGGTAAAATCCGTCAATACTTTCATTCATCGGTAATAAATAAAAGTTATTAATGAACACAAATTTATCGATAATTTTTGGTCGATAAATCAATAATTGCTTGTAATGGTAAGTTTCTAGTTTGTCTTATTATTCTTATAAATCTCTTTATTACAATGAGGAAGAAAAAAAGATTAAGAAAATCATATCTCATTTGCAAGAATAAATAAAGCATAGTGCGTTGATTTGATACTATACGAAATAAAATATAATAAGGTCATATGATATGTTTATAATTAAGTTAAATTCATACAAAATTATCTTGTATTGACAATTAGAAATTCATACACTTAGACTGTGAAAAACTTGGTCAACAAAATATATATTAAGAAAAACAACTTTAATTTTGTATTTGATTATGCATGTATCTTCCCATGTCCCTTCTTTTAGAACTGCATTTTTCTTAGTGTTCCTACATCTAAGCTCGTGAAGTCTCTGCTAAAGATATGGTTGCCTTATCTGGTATTTCTCCTTCCTCTTCTTTATCCTATTATTTCCTTCCATTTTTATGACCAATTAATAATTTTGTCTGTGTTTCTTTAGACACATTCTAGTAATAATTTTGTAAAATAACAGTGCTTTTTTCTACAAAGTTCATACCAGAATATGACATTTAAACAACCAGGTGCATTGGATCAAGTCCTTTTTTCTAAGCTTAAAGTAATAGTGAGACATTTATAACAATCTTGAAAGGCACATTTAACCACCAGAAAATCACCCATTTATGATAAATAAGTGAATCTAAGAATTACCATCATTCACACTTCATATATAACTAGAAAAATATATATATAAAAAAAAAACAAATCACAACTATAATTACAGAAACATCACAATTTTTAGGATTTAATAACCTCAAATTCTTGAAAAACGGAGGATAAAATTAAATCTTATAAAAAGAAGAAAAAAAAACACCATTTAGTCCTATGTATTATTATAGTGGTCAAACAGTACAATCAACCACTTAAAAGTTTATATTTAGATGACTTGACGTATTTTCTAAAATTGACTATAATGTTTTAAGCTTAACTAGATCTTAGGTCAATAAACTATTTTAGTTCATTTTAAAAAACTAAATAAATTTAAATAAAGAATACAAATAAAATATGTAATTTTAAAATTTGAATCATATTAATAAAATTAATTTTATATTATGATATAATAATTTGATATATAAATAAATAATATTATAATTATGTATATGTTATAAAAAATAATATTACTTTTGTTTTATAAAATATAATAATTGTTATTATTATAAATGAGATCGGCCATAAGTTTATGGATGGATGTCATCTTAAATTACAAATTAAATGGATTAAGTCTCAATTTAATTCTCTGTTTTGAATTAATTAATTGAACTAAGTCTGTTTTGATTATAAAAGTGAGAAATTATATAAATTTAATTAGAATTATAGTAGAATTATCATATAACTCGTTATGCACAATAAAAATGTTATGCCCAATAAAAATAAAGTGTCTCACCTTTCCTAAAAGGTATCAGTCGTTTATTGTGCTTTAGAACGAATAAAAAGTTACGCTCCAGAATTTGATAATTTGATGAAGCTGAAACAAAAATTAAAGACTGATGATCTAGTTCGGTCTGTGTAAAATTCAATTTCTAAAATCAATAAATTTGTAAAACCACAACTTGCGTTGATATGGAAAAAAGAGAAGCTTTGATATGGAAAAAGAGAAGCCGTGCCTTACAAAAAAGAGGACAGGAGAAATTATTGAGAGAACTATTTTATTTATATTGTAACATGAGCAGCAACACTACAAAATCATCATAGGAAAACTGAAAAATATGAAGAAAAGTGCTATAACAACACTACATGTGAGATCAGGCATCAAACGGAGACATATAATCATGCTTTCTTCGAGATGATTGCTTCGCCTGCTTTAAAAAATCCACGCATGAACACAACAGTTTACACCTATATCCCCATCTCGATGAAAGGGGCAGTTAAAGCGTCACTAAATAAACCAAACGTTTTATTTGTCCACAGCCGTCATGTCCTACCACAGCAATAAAAACAAGACCCTTTTTGTTATACAAAAGCTAAACTTACATGTGAAAAAATTTTACATCACATAAAGGTTTTTCACAAGGAGGACAAAATCAATCCTCCATGAATTTTTTTTTCCCTTTCCAAGCAAGTGAAAATCAATACAAAACACCTTTACACACATTATTTGCACCATGTAATGTATAAATTGGACATTCTATAGGAGTTAATTCAAAACCTTTGGATACCACACAAGGTTGGAATTCAAGATCAGCCCCTCCCAGCATTCCCATGTCTTTGATTTCTAAATTGATTGAGGAGAGCCTGGGCCTAAACATAGAAGAAAATTCACTCACCACTTTTTTTGAAAGAATGAAAAGAATAAAGGGCAACTAAAAAATGAAACTATAAAGACAGAAAAAAACACCTTTTCTTTGGCTCTTGGGGTGCCTGACTGTGATAAAGCTACTAATGGAGGGACAGCTCCTTGTTGAAGCACCTTGCCTAAAAATCTATCACTATGTAAGCAAAGATGAAGAAGAGCTGCGGCTGCATTCTCCTTTCCTCTAGCAGAACCCAACTCAACAACCTCAACCAGAACAGGAATCCCTCCTTCTTCACCAATTGCATTTCTTCCTTCTAGAATTGTGGCTAGATTTGCTAAGACAGCCACTGCCTTGTCAACCATTCCAGCTGCTGGGTCCATTAACTCCACAAGGTGCCTCACAGCACCAGCTTGCACAATCCGATTCTTGTTTTCATGAAATATTGACAAATTAAACAAAGCAGTGGCAGCATCTTTCTTTCCCCTAGGGGTCCCATTCCCCAATAAATCTACCAGCGGTCTAATTGCCCCAGACCTCCCTATGGAAATCTTGTTTTCCTCAATCACTGATAAGCTGAAAAGAGTGGCAGCAGAATTCTCCTTGGCTTCTGGGCTCCCATGCTCAAGCACGTGAATCAGAGGTTCTATTGCACCAGCACTTGCAATTTCAGTTTTGTTGTTATCATTGATTGATAAGTTTAGAAGTGCGGTAACAGCATTTTCTTGGATCGCTGTATCAGCTGATCTAAGTAAATCAACTAATAAGTTAATGGCTCCACAGTTAGCAATCGCAATTCGATTGTCCATATTGTGCTTTGCAAGAAGACGGAGTTCTGCTGTTGCCTCTTTCTGAGCATCCAGATCAGAGCTCCTCAAGCCCTCAACCAAATTCCGGACCTGGGCTTCAATACCTGAAAGATCACCTTTTGTTTCAATAGCAGGAGATGCTATCCTAGGAACAAGCCTCTCTGATGGCCGCCTCCATATAGCTTGGCTTCGAGGCCTTGTCTCAAACAATCGGACTGGGGACTCAGCTTCTCTATGTGTTGACAGCATGACAGTAGTACCAGCAGTTTCTGGCCCTGTATTTAGTTCACCAGAAGCATCTCTACTGTGGCCTGGACTTGTTGACAGATGAGGAGCATTGTTGTCATCATCTTGGGTTTCTTGAGGAAAGTTTGCAGTAGAAAGCGCACTGGAGTCAGAAACAGCTCTAATATGGGTTTGAGATTGTTCAGAGCCAAAGGCACTGGATGATTCCCTTCTAGATGGTGACAATGATGGTTGGCTAGCTGAATCCACAGTGCTTTCATCTGAGCTAGCAGACCTGTCATCCAAACCAGCAGGAGATATTCTTGCAAGATCCATATATTGCCCATTAATTATACCACTTAAGGAACCTTCTGAAGTTGAACGGGGATGCAAAGGTGATGATGTTTCCTCTAGCTGAATCCCACCAGAAGTTATGTTATTACCTGGTGAACTAAAAGAGCGAGAACGTGCTGACTCAGGTGAGGATGGCTGGTTGCTCCTGGGGTGAGCAAAAACAGGTGACTCCCTGGTTGTACCAGATTCCATATACCCATGAAGGACGGATGGTGGATTTAGATTTGTGGATTTTGTGGGATCAACTAGTCGCACATTGTTAGATTCACACCAATTTGCAATTAAAGCTTTTACAGTATAATTAGGTATTAGGTTGGTATGAGCCAGAGTTTGACGAGTCTTTGGACAAACTGTAAGCCCAAGATCAATCCAGTTCTTGATGAAAGCTCGCTCATATGTTTGCCCTGATGCTACAATCACAGGATCAGTCATCAACTCCAAAGAAAGAGGACAACAAAAATCAGCAGGTATTGGAACTGGGCTGCTACTCTGAGCTTGCTTAAGCATAATGAGACGCTCATGCATATGTGTTATGACAGCAATCATTTGATCAATGTATTCAGCCTCCTCGGTCTTTTCAGATTGTTCAGCATTCTCCTTCAACCTTTCAAGGGCCACAGCCTCAATAAGAACATCCTGATTAGACATTAGGCCCAGTCTATCAGCAATTATTGTCAGGACATCTGGACTGGGTCCTGCATATTCCAGTTGTACAATAGCTTCCTTAATAACTGATGAGCTTTCTTCATGTCCCAACAGCTTAAGTTTATGTGAACATTGCTGCAATTTTTACGTTAATTATACATCCAATTTACTTTTTTCATATAAAAATAAATCCAACTGAATGAGGATCTTAAATTAACTACTTGATCAGTAGAATATTCTACCTGTAAATCTTCGGAACTCAATTCATCAGGGAGAGAATGCTGAGAAACCTTCAGCTGCTGGAAAATATTGAGCCCTGAAGTGCGAATTCTTGATATCAGGGGTTCAACTTGCATAACCTAGCCAACAAGAAAGAGGAAGCAGTGAGAACTTGACATGCAATCAACATGAAAAAATTCAAACCATAAATTTTTATGAGAAACAGGCACAACACAACAAAAGAGTTACTTTACATTCTAATTCTACAATAGGTGGCAGGTGGCAACCCAACTCATCCGAAGATACTTGCATGCTTCTCAATTCCAACATAATCAAATTTCACTAAGGTGGAGACAAAAGAAACAGAAACCCTTTTAAAAAGGACTGATGTCTGGCTACGCTTCCTTGAAAAAGGTAATATGGATAGGAACTGAGTTCCAAGTGGATTAGAAAAGGATCCATAAATGGATATATCGGAGAATGGAAGTTGAGCATAGAAAATAACAAGTGGTAGTTATGTATTTGGAGTATATCTGACAGTAGGCTGCGTGATTAGACTAATGTTTGGTTATTTACACTTTTGTGGACAGAAACTGTCTCTGAGACAGCAAATGTATTGCTGTACTATGTAATTTCAGTGCTCTATATCATATTTTACTAGTTTATTAATTGATATTCTATCATTTTGGTCCAACACGAAGGATCATTAGAAAGGGAGATCTGTTTGGCCAGTGAGTTGATAATTTGACAGTAGTTTCTGATTCTGTAGATTTATTGGAGCAGGGAGAAAATAGAATGGATCCTGGTTCATTGATTCCAACTTTTTCGTAAAATAGAGACCTCACATTTTTGTGTCAACTGAGAGGAGTGATGAGAGGGTGATAGACTCACTGGGTAATTGGGAAAAGATTTAGGGATTCCAAACAAAATAAAAGAAACAAATTATAGGATTATTCTTTCTCCAGATCAGTATGACCCTGGAGAAAATGATGTACAACTCAGGGAATTTCAAAAGTGCCCAGACACTCTCCCAGTAAACACTGCTACAACAACAACCTTCCCTGTCTGACCAACCTCCTATTTATTTTACTAGTAACAGAACAGTTATTTCTAACTACTCTTAGTTAGTTACAACTGTATATCTCAGTTAGTTACAAATTATCGGATTATTCTTTCTCCAGATCAGTATGACCCAAGAGAAAATGATGTACAACTCAGGGCATTTTGAGAGCGCCCAGACACTCTCCCAGTAAACACTGCTACAAATACAACCTTCCTTGTCTGACCAACCTCCTCTTTATTCTACTAGTCACAGAACAGTTATTTATAACTACTCTTAGTTACAACTGTATATCTCAGTTAGTTATAACTACTATAATGCTCCTAGTTTGTTACAACTGTATTTGTATCCCAATCCTCATTTTGATTCTTCTTCCTTCACACATACACTTTCCTAATGAGGGGTCTTGTATCAGAGGTATTAAAGGAATTCTGTGAAAAAGAAAATAAGGGGCTGCTACATCTAACTTATCAGGAACTTACGAAGAAAAAAATCAAAGGTTTATGTTTTTATTATGAAGTGGACTTTAAGCCTAACTCAACCCCATAAAACCGGCTCAATAAGGTGAGGTTTGCACCCACTTATATACTATGAAAGGCTCTCATCTCTAGTCGATGTGGGATCTCCAACAGTTTTAAATTTGAAGAAGGATCCAATCCTTTGCACCAATACAAGGAAAAACAGTCAAGGTTGGAGACTTGGTGATATAATGAAGCCCAAAATGATGGAGGTAATTGTTATTGAGGTAGATGATGAGAAGAAGGAAGAAGTGTTTTTCCCTCGAGGATGATTTTTAGCAGGTTGTGATGACAGGAACTGAAATACATCCTAGTTGGAAAAGGATCCATTAAAGGATTGTGGGTAGTTAATCATTAGGAGTATATGTGATAATGTGATAGATAATAACTGACCTGTATTCACCAATTCCATATTAGAAAGTGCACAATGAAAATTATGCACAGAAAATAACTGATGGCAGCTTATCTATTAATTAGGCCGGTATGCGGTTATTTGCAGTTTGTGGACAGAGAATACATTAGTACTTACATATCAAAACTCATAATCTTTGCAGTATTTCATTATTGTTGGAGATCCACATCCATTACAGTTATGGATAAATTATAATATATAAGTAGGTACAAACCTCATTTTAAAAGTCAGTTTTGTGAGGTTGAATTAAATCTAAAACTCACTTTTTAAAATAGTATCAAAAACTATTCTAAGCAAGTTCACTGGGTCTATATCGAACCGCTATCAAAACATCCACAAATATCTAGTATAACACTCGAGCTGTTTGATTCTCAACATAAGGAAGTACGTTGGAAATCCAACATTGACTAGAGATATGGTGTTTCCTTAAGAAATCATATAACTATATCAAAATAACCAACCATGTATATGGTTAATCCATGCATTTGGCAAGTCAAATCTGAATCCAACCATCTCCCAAGACTTAACTTATCGTGTCAGTCAATTTGAAAACAAACCTTCCAATGTAATGAAAACTGTAACATATAATATCTTCATTCAATAATAAGATGCACCATAGTTCACCATATTATTTAACAGGTGAATCCTAAGAAACATTAGATAATAAGAACTATCTATGGCAAGTAGATCCCTATGAAATGGATAGATTTTTCTATTGATAATTACATGGTTCCCATTTTGAATTGAATGGTTCAATATGGTAAATCTCATGGGTTTGAATCATTCTATATGTGCAAGACTAAGTTGATTGCATATGATCAATGTGAAATGAATAATTCAATTATTCATTTATTTTACCCTGTTCTTTCTTCAACCTTTTTGGTCAAAGAATTTGAAAGGTCAAAAAAGTTTATATTGTTTAGAAAGAACTGAGGGAGCATGTGAATGCACCCAATTTGATTATCCCATTGCTCTGTTTTCATTCTCCTAAAAGAGAGGCTCCGCATATTCACTGGCTCACTTTATGCATGCCTTATTTGGCTATTTCATTGCTTTGTTTCCATTCTGACTTGTGACATCACATGTTGTCTTGTGAAAGTAATGTTTAACTTGTATTATCAATTCCTATCTCAAAAGTATTACATTGAGCCTTCTAATTAAGTCTTTCATATTGATTCAAACATTCAAAACAATGTATCATTCACAATTCAAACATTAGCACGGTGATTCACAATTTGAATCATGATTTTAAAACCATTAAGTTAGGGACTTTAATCTGTCAGATTAAATTCTGAGAAGAAAGTATATCTTGCCAAATAGCATCTTAACTTCACACTGAATCAAACAAGATAGACAATTATAATCTGGAGGAAAATTATACGTGAACTAAGTTCAGCAAGTTGCACTTTGAAAAACTATATCTTTTCTGAAGATGTTAAATAAAATGACAGGAACACATGTTCAAAGAAAACAGAATAAGTTATTTTTCCAAACATGTATAGAAATAATGACGCAGAATCATAACCAAACCAAAAGAAACATGAGGAAATGATACAAGACAAATATATTAAAAAAAACAAGGTAAATGTTATCACATTCACCACCACGACTGCATGTTCTCCATTATCACATTCACCATCCTATAGTGGAAGCTTAGTTCACTTTACTTTGAAGTAAGTAACAACATAGTCAAATAAGACTTTTGTATCTACAAACTAAGAGTTAAGATATTATGAGACTTACAAAGTATACTTTGCTAGACAATAGGTGCCAGTTCTCAACATGCTCCTTTAATTCATTAACGGCAAGACCAATTTCTTCCAATATCTTACTAAGCACTTCATCAGAAGCTAACTCAGAATTAACAATCTCATCAATGATTGGCTTCAACAACTTAAGTATTTCCTCTGCCTTCTGGTAATACTTTGAGACAGGTTCAGAGCTCATGTTTCCAGAAATTGATAAATGCAAAAACGAGGATATGCCATTTACTATCATTTTTAACAATGATATCTCCATAACACCTGCACATAATATTATTACAACAACAATAATAATAAGCTGAATGTAGATACAAAAGAAAAGGAGGGAAACAGCTCTCGAACTTTAAATGTTCATTTAATTTCTATATAGCAAATTGAGTATACAGCATTAGCTAGAAAATTTTAACTATCACCAAATGACCTTCAGGTAAAATACACAACAAAAATATACACATAAGTACCAAGTAGAAGATTAGACCCTTCTCACACTCTCCACTACATGCAAGTAAAAAGAAAGATATATACAAACAAGTTCATCTTATAATTGAGCAATTAATAAAATCCAACATAGCCAACCATAAATTATGTTGTGATTTAATTTCATGCTTTAGTTTTATGTGTTGTCAAAAACTTATGTGATATGAGTTGTATAAGATTCTATGTATCTTCAATTTAGGCTTAATAAAACGTTTGTTGTTATTTAAAGGTTATTTTTCTTATCTGTTTTATCTTGGATTTAGTTGGAGAGCTTACAATCATACAATCCTACAGCCCCACCCCCCCTCCTTCTCCCCTGTTCTAACACTGAAATTTGATTTTAACAATGCTGGTCTAATCAACAAAAATGTCTTAAATGACAAAATAGGTGGACAGCTAAAAAAGCATTCCCCCATTCATAACTGTTTGTGGTGGACAGTGGGTTTAATAGGGTGCAGGACCAATAGCTTTCTCACCCAAAAGAAACCCTATCCACTTTCCATTCTCATCAGCCATCACCCCTTATCACCAAGAAAAATAAACTAGCCTCTTCTTCCCCGTCAGTAATAACCCCCTACCACCAACCATTTTTTCCCTGGCAGATATTGCAGAACAGAAGCTATCCGGCAACAGCTCAGGTTGCAGAGACAATCCGGAGACACCGCAAATGGAGGAGTGGTCCCCAAACCCACAAATTGCCGCAAATTTCAGTAATTTTGATCACAATAGTTAGGAACAACTTAACAGCCCTCCGAGGAGCAGCACGGTGTCATGACACTAGTATGATAGCTGCATTATCACATGCAATTTACTACTACACTAATAATATACCATTTACTATTTAGTTATAGCACTGAATTAGACCTACTTGCACAACTAAATGACAATTTAAGAGTTTTAATGGTTTAGAAAAAGAGATGGTAAGACCAAGAGCATTGCAATAAATGGAGAAATCAAATAAGGCTAATAAGCAAGATGGCAAACTTTAAGTCAGTATCGATATATAAATACATCATTGGAATAAGGAAATTTTGAAGAAAAAGAGAGCCTAGTATCAAATGACAGGCAACTAACAGGCCTATAATGAGTCACACTACAGTGTCAACCCCATCATGTAATGGTACATGCACACAAGTTAAACAAGCCAGACTGTGGTTTCAATTGACATGGTGAAATGACAATTTGAGAAGAGTGGAGTCCCTCGATTACAAGTAGGGATTCTGCCTCCATCTCAAACCAAACAAAAAGGTAACTCGTACTCATGCATCCTCTTTCCTACCTGATCTTGTAACGTTATTACTCAGAAACTACCGTGCAAATGCACCCATCATCATTAGAACATGACAATTCTATTTCGTAATATATATTGGCATTCGAAGTAACATCACTCTACCTAGAACTTGAAACACAACCTGAGTCAAGCTAAAGCAGTCTAGGCTAGTAGGATTAACACAAGACACCCAAAATTTAACGGTGTTTTGTCACACATCAAAGTAAGATTTACAAGCGTCCAACCGAAGCAAGTATAACTCTCTTGAATCAGTTTGACGTGAAAAATTATATATACATGCTTGGCTAGAGTGTATCCACACGTACTAATATAAGTGTTTGGATTACTGTTTCAGAGATTTAAAACATAAATTCCTACGTTCCCATGCACTAAACGTAGAAGGAAGTATTCTGTCTCATCGAGATGAAAGTAAGTTTCGTTCAACGCAAAATCGGTGTCCTCAATCACGATGAGTTTATGAAGTCAAACGCAGCTACAGTTAAGTTTGTTCCACATGACTAGCAATCAGGTTTCTAAAAACAACCGAAACTCCTTAATCTAGAAAAAACACTTGGAGCTGATCCGCTGAACTCAATTCAGCAGAAAACAAATCACAACTTCTTTTTCTCTAACGCTTAACCAGCAGCAACTATATTTCAAACGTTCCTAGTTTTTTCCTCTTCTTCTCTCCGTTAACAGCGATGGAAAAGCGACTACAGTTGCAAACGCACACAAGCAAATTGTCACGCTCGGTCAAAGCTAAAATTCTGATAAAACTTTAATCAAACACGGAATTTACCGATGGAGTGAAAGGAGATGCCACTGTTTCCAGAACTGTGCTCGATTCGATTCGCCAAGAGATTGAAGCAGCCAGCTGGAGTTCACTTGCTCTCGCTCTGGTTTCTTCGACTTGGCTCGCCGCCGGCGAGGAAGAGTGAACGGTACGAGCGCTGGCGAAGGAGCGGCGCGCTAATTTTCTGGCCGGCGACGGTGGCGATTCGACGGAGGAATCGGACGTGCGACTAGGGCGAGGTCCTCGAGGAATTGGGAAATTGTAGAGACTCCGTCCTCTTTTCGCGTTTTTGATTTTTGATTTTTTATACTTTTCTTTTGTTGAATCCGAAATTCTCTTGATGGTGTTTTTTAATTAGGAATGATTGATGAACTTAATGACATGATTAGATTAGATGACTAATAAAACAAGCAAAGTACCATTCACACTGTCATCGGTACTGGTAGTACCACACACTCTTATCATCATCATCCATCAACTATATATCATTTTTCACTTCCAACTAAATTCTTTTAACATGATTTTCATAAACATACTTAAAGCTTTTGCTTTTATTTCTCTTTTTTTTTTGTATAATTTTTTTAAAGGAAATTCTCATATTTTTCTCCAATAGTTTCTTTTAGTTAGGAAATAATTAAGCATGTGTTATTTTCAACTAATTAAAAATTTACTTAAAGTAAGTATTTTAATGTTTATTTATCTTTATATCTGTTTTGGTTTTAAAATGGACTAAATTTATCATAAAATGCTTTAACTGCAAATAATAATAAACATGTTTTGATTTTTTTAGCTTACACGTTTGTTCATAATACAAAACCAAATCCCCATTAATGGCGTGATTCCTTAAACATATGCATGTGCTTCCTAGGGCAAGTTGTATTCATTATTATTCAGAAAAACCCATAACACTAAACAATATGCATCTATTACTCCCACAACATTCTTTCACCCTTTTTTTTTATCTTAGGCCCTTGAATGTAACAACATTCATCATTCCTCCTCTATTTTCTTTATATATATATATGAATTTAAGTCTATTGAGATAATATTATTAGAGTGACTGTATTTAATATATTATCTATTTTAAAATTTAAAAATCTTATTTTAAAAACACATCTTAATAAATATATATATATATATATATATTATTAAGTCTAATTTTTTTTATTAAAATATATAATATAAATAAAGAAAAAGAAAGAAAGACACCAAATTGTAGATAAAATGAAAAAGTCAACGTTAGGTCTAATTTTTGATATGATGTGTGATGTTTCCATGCTAAAATAAAACAATTTTTTTACAAAGATTTACAAGTCAAACACAAAATTAGGTGAATTTAGTGTATTATTAGAAAAGAAAAATTGGATTTGCATTGAGGTTTCTAGTGTAATAAAATATATTTAAAAAATATAGTTTTCTAAATTAAAAGCAATGATTCCTTAATTTTTTCAATCTAAATTTTAGTTTAATTAAATTATTTAATATAGTAAATATTAAAAATTTATAAATATACAAATGCATATATATTTATTCTAAAAGAAATTATGTAAAGGTTTCTAAAAACATTTATGACTAATGTAATGTAGTCAAATTCGTAGTCACTCTAAATATATAAAAAGTTTATTTCGTGATTTTTAAGGTCAATTGAGTTCAATAACAGAGAGTCTTAATTTGTTTCGTGTAAGTTCTCCGTATTATATCACTTCTAGAATCTTTAAAATATTTTTTATTCTTATAATCCATATTTCGTTAATAAAAACTATTAAACTTTATGTTATGAAAATCTTATAAAAACAAATCTTAAAATTAGGACTATGTTGTTTTATGCATTTAATAATTGTATTTGTATTTCTTCGCAAATTTGATTTAAAATTATATGAGCATACATATGATACGACATTTTAGCAAAGTACCATATTATTATAGTAATAAATCTATAAAATATTTAATGAAAAACATACAGAAAAATAAAAATCATATCATATCATTTGGTACCCAATACGGTACTACCAATGCAATACAATACAATACCTACGATACGAGTGGTATACGTAAAAATGAAGGTAAACAAAATCCATCGTGTCTGGTGTGTGAGCTGAGGTCAATTCCATTCTCTTATCGACTCGCTCTCATGGCTCACCTTCGACTCACCAACTCGCTCTCTTCTCCCCTTCCCAACAAACTCGTTACCTTCTCTTCCCAATCCCTAATTCTCCACCGCCCTTTCTTCTTCGCCAAACCTAAACCGCTCATCCGCTTCGCCCGCCGGAACGGTCCGCCGCTCGTCCTCGCCGCCGTCGGCCAGGCCGAACCGAACCGCCTCCCTCAAACCAATGCTCCGCAGGTCCTCCCCGGGGAGGAGGTATGCAATTCCACAATTAACTTCAAATTCCGTTCAAATGCAATTTCGTTTCATTTGGTTGTAGGAAGTACGATTTTTGGTTTTGAAGTTGGTTGAGTTTTAATTTAATGGTCCAGGCTTTCTTAGTATTTATTGTTTAGAACTTTAAAGAACCGCTGAGAAATTGTGTTAGGGATGATATAAACATTTCGAGTATGCATGTGGACAAAATTTGATCAGCGAAGTGGGTGATTGTGATTTGTGAGGAATTTATAGAAGTTGTCATTTGCCTTTGTAGGAGGATTTGCCCTCAAAATCTCAAGAACAAGGTAGTCAGCTTAGAAATCGGGTTGTTTTTGGACTTGGCATTGGAATTAGTGTGGGTGGTGTGGTTTTGGCTGGCGGATGGGTCTTTGCTACTGCCCTTGCTGCTGCTGTCTTCACTGGTGCACGAGAATATTTTGAATTGGTTCGGAGTCATGGAATTACTGAAGGAATGACACCACCTCCACGCTATGTATCACGAGTCTGCTCAGTCATTTGTGCCTTGATGCCATTGTTTGTCATGTAAGATTGGTTAGTGCACCTTAATTTTCCATTAGTGCTTGCATCTTGTAATCTTGTAATCTTTAGTATTTGCATTTGGATATCCCTCATGTGCATTTAACAACGAAAAGTTATTGACATTTATTTTACGTGTTGAGTGCAATTTATTCCCTAGATTTTATGTCACTACACCTGTCATTTAACTTCTGATTATTTCAAAGCATATTTGCTTTATGTGGTCCACGTTTTCAACTATAGTGGAAATGAACTAAAAATGGTAGAGGGAAGGGTGATGAAATTTGCCTTCTGCATATTTAAAGAAAATGGCAAGCTTTTGGGATCTGAAATCTTTCTCCCTCCTGCTAAAAACTAAAAGAATGAATGAAATGGAAAACCTGAAATTTGTTAGTGGCTGTACCCGTGAAACTTGTTATCATAAAATTCCTTACCTTAAATTGTCCTGCATAGCCCATTTAAGCTTGTTATGCTTTCATGTTTCATTGGAGTAATGTGGATGAAATAGCAAGGAATCGTCCAAGGTAGTATCTAAATATTAGCTGCTAATCTAAATTAGTGATCTTTCACATTAGGGGTGTCTATTTATCATAGTAGTAGTCAATAATGATATCGGTTTATCACCCTTTCTTCTCAATATCTTCTTGGCTCTTTCTCTAACACAATTAGTGTTCTGTTCATTCCACAAACCAACGTTTCTAGGGACCATAAATCATTTGCTGCACCTGCAAGGTAGTATCTTTTTCAACTTATCTTGATTGTTCCCCCTACATTACCCCCTATCTCTAATGAAATGGTATCAAAGGGATATCAACCTACCAACAAAATATCGTGTTTTATCTTGAAAAAGGAAAACCCCCTTAAGGATTTTAGTTGAAGAAGTATTTTTGTTTACCACTGTTAAGGAAGAAGATGAAGATGGTTTGGAATGTCTCACATACCCACTTCTGTCATTTACAGCCCATGCGATGATTTCAATCCTTCCTATACATTGAGGGCCTTATGTACAACTAATGAAGTTTGAGAAATGCCCCAAACCTTAAGGGATAATACGTATTTTACCTTTATAAGTTTGCTTTGCTTTTTATAAGTATAGTATGGACACTTATGTGTAGTAGAGCATCTAAAATGTATTTATAGGTCCATAACTTCTGCTATGGGAGGTTGATGGGTCTTGCTTGCTGATTGATTTGTATTTCTGATATACGCCAGGTATCGTGGTCATATTGACGTTTCTGTGACTTCTGCTGCTTTTGTTTTGGCTACAGCACTACTCTTACAAAGAGGAAGTCCCCGTTTTGCACAGCTCAGTAGTGCAATTTTTGGGTTATTTTACTGTGGATATCTTCCCTCTTTCTGGGTGAAACTTCGATGTGGTTTAGCAGCTCCAGCTTTGAACACAAGTAATTAACTTTTTTAATTCCTCTTTCAGATTTAGTTCTGTGAATGTGGGGCTGGGGGGATGAGATCATTTTTTTCTTAATCAATAAAAAACATCTGCTGAACTAAAGTCACCAGTTCTACCCTTTATTGGCAGTTATATCTCTTTGTTGTAGTGATTATAGACATCAACCTTGGCTTTGGTATATTGTTCACAAAATGGTTATTAATCTAGATGTTGCTATACAATATTCTGATTATAATTGTTTTATCTCAATTGCTTGCTTCCTTTTTTCAGTAGTGTTTCAATTTTCATTCTGGTAAGGTTATGCCACTGTGTTCTCTAACTTTATTATTGCATGGATATTGAGCACAAACACTTGTTTTTGATGTATAGCTGGTAACATTTGTTGAAGGTCCATTTCACATGAATAATGTAATTTATCACTGTACTCTTCACTTTTTACCTTTGAAATGTGTGATTAAGTGTACTTGTAATTTATTTGTATATGATTCCATGTTTGAACCTAAATTTGTGGATCCAAATGCATTATTTGTTCATTGTAGCTGTTTAGTTCAAAATTTAATACATTGTTTGAAATGTGTGCCCATGGCTGAAAAGAAATTAAACTTCAAATAGTATAATAGTATGAACTAAATCATGGAAACAGGTCTGTTAATTTTTCCTCCTTGTATAGATTAAGTACCTGGGTTTCTCTAGTTCAGAAACCCATTTGGTTATATATCTAGTTATTCTGCTTTCATGTGCAAAGTTTCGAATTTGACTACTGCAGTAGCAGCTCTGATTTCAATATTGAATCAAATGCCTGGTTGACATTATTCAGGACGCTTATATATAGCATAGTTCTGTACTCCCTATTTTCTATATGTCTTGAATTAGTGCATGTCCTTAATAGACTATTATTTTGTAGGGATAGGAGCAACGTGGCCTATACTTCTTGGTGGCCAAGCTCATTGGACAGTTGGTCTTGTGGCAACTTTGATTACCATAAGTAGTGTAATTGCAGCTGATACATTTGCATTTCTTGGTGGCAAGGTATATAAGCGTATTGGTTTGTGTTGTTAGTAAGTAGGATATTAAATGTACTACTAGAAGTTGTTAGAAGATTCTAGAGATCTCTTTTTAATAATTATTTTAGGGTTAGAGTTCTCTATGTATAGGGTTGATGTACTGTTTCAATTAATTCAATCTAATAAAAGATCTTCTTCCATTTAGATTATTCCTTATACGTTGGTATTAGAGCTTCCAATCTTGGAGGCCCTATTTCGGTATTTCTTCTTTACCGTCTTAGCTACAGTTCTTTTTAGGGTTGCCTGAAGTGCACCCAACTGGTGGCTCTATCACCACCCACCGCTGCCGCTGTCGGAGCCACTTCCGGCACTGTCGCCTCTGTTGGATCTGTCACCGTCACCAAAGCTTTCTGTCTTACTGTTTCATTTTACTTAGGAAGGAGACTAAGGAATCCTTATTATTTGGGGAGAGAGGAGAGTGGAGAAAGGTAGGCTGGATTATTGTCAGAAATCTGTTAGACAAGTATTTTTTTCTCTGGGAGGAGTCTTTGAGTCTGGGTATTTTTCTTGCTTGTAGAGCCATTGAGCTCACTGATATTCCTTAAATTAATAATATTATAACCTCTCTTCAATTTGTCTATCAGATTTTTTCAAAACAAAGTTCCAACTGATATTAGTGGTGTTCAAAAAGGTTCTCTTAATGTTAGTATAAAATAAATTACTTTTAGTGAATAAATTATTAAGGTAAACAAGTTTTGAAGCTTTGAGTTGTGAAAGATTAGAGCATCTCCTTTCTGAGTGACAGTAGCAGGTTGGCAGTAAACAAAATCCTGACTTTGGTGGAGCCAATACTAGCATTTACAAAGTGAAAAAACAATTTATCTTTTTCCTTGTATGAAAGTGTTTTATAGAGGCTATTGCATTTTTAAGTAAAAAATTGGTGTGTAACTGATTATTATGAATTTGTCATTATATAAATTATTAGTTTTCCTTGACTAACATTCAGACGGTTTATTTGTTATTTGTTCCAAAAATAACCCTTAATCTAGCATTAGTTATGAAATTTCTTTTTGTACCTTCATGCAGGCATTTGGTAGAACACCACTCACCAGTATAAGTCCGAAGAAGACATGGGAGGGTACTATTATAGGCTTTTGTGGATGTATAATTACTTCTGTAGTACTGTCAAAAGTTTTCAGCTGGCCAATATCTTTATTAAGGTACCCCCTACCTGTCCTTGAAGTTAATCAGTGTGTTGAAAGAAAAATGTTAGTATCATAGTTGTTTTGTTCTTTACAAGGTTACTTGTCTTCTGTTACTCTATAGACTTTATTATTCTTAGAGGAACAATCGTACATTTACCATACATCTTTGTATCCTGTGAACTGTTATTTGCACATGGTAATTTGTGGTTTTTACATGGATTTTTCAGTGCAATAGCACTTGGCGTTTTGATTTTCTTTGGATCAGTTTTCGGTGATCTCACTGAATCAATGATTAAACGTGACGCGGGGGTGAAAGACTCTGGCACACTAATACCTGGTCATGGTAATCCTCTCAGTAATATCTCCTTGATACATGCCTTATTTATTTTATCGTTTGATACGAGAACTTTTACTGCAGACAGAAGAAATAGTAATATATAAACAATTCTGTTATTTTGGTTAAAGATTTGATACACATACAATAATTTGTTCATTATTTTATATCTGTCTCTCCATATTATTTATTAATCTTAATTTTCTCTCTCTCTTTTAGCTGTAAAACAAATTCTTTATGATAAAGTTGTAAATTTATTTTAGTTATGTCATCTTGCCACCAAAGACAAACATTTCCTGTTAGAATCCCACCTTATTTTTTCTCCGTTAGAAAGTACTTGAAAGGTGGAAGATATTTTATTAACTCCAATCAATGCAGGTGGAGTACTAGACAGAGCAGACAGTTATCTGTTCACGGGTGCTCTAGCATATAACTTAATCAAAACTATGTTACCACTGTATGGAGTATGACATGAAACAGTGTAAGTGTTGCTTCAAGTATGTTTAAATTTTATGTACTTTTACTTCGAAACGATATGTTATCAGTAAATATTTAGTAACATAATCTTTATCAAAATTTTTAAGATATTTTTGTCGGCTATAATTTTTTTTAAATTAGGTGGTACCTACATGGCATGTTCACTGACAACGTGGGCGCGTTACCAACAATAAATTGAATTTAAATGCTCCTGCGTAAATTGGGACGAGCTTCTTTGTTGGAAGGATAGATTTTTCTGATGATCATCACAAAAGGAGCAACAGGAATTTTCTTATCATCCCAGGCCAAGTTGACCATAGTGGTTGCTGCTTTGTAGACGTTGCATGAGGTCATGGATACGAGGACTAAGCAGAGGTAGCATTGGTTGTATTGTAACTTGTAGATAGCCACAATTGGATTTGAAAAAAAAGGGTGCTGTTGCTCCAATCATTTTGATGTCTTGCTAACCAATAATTTGAGGATACTGTAAAACAATCATTATTAATTATGTGGTGTTAGTAAAAGTAAATTTTTGTTCTTGTTTATCATCTACTTATCATTTATATGTTTCAAGGCGCTAAAAACATCATATATCTGAATCACGTTTTAGGGTTTGTCAGGTAAAGTAGCACACACAAGAATTGTCTGACTAGTTGAAGCATACATTAAAATTAAATTAATAAAGGCTTGCTAGGAGGGAAAAAAAAAGAGAAGTTATATAAATTTGATATATCCATTTTATTATATTAACATTTGTAGCACAGATTCACATAAAACATGTCAACTGGCAAAAGAAAAGAAAATAATATAGAGGATGCTGATGTGTGCACTCAACTTCCACTGCTGTCATTAACTTCAATAAGATTGTTATAGAGCACAGAATAATTTCCACCAAAAACAGAGCACAGAATAAAAAACAAACTTAAATACTTTCTATATGAGCATTTATGTGGTACTAAAGTTCAACTTTACTCGTGATTGCCATCCACATTCTCTATTCACATTACAATCACTGAAAAAAAAAATAAAAAAAATATAAACTACAAAAAGTAAAAATTAAACTTTATCCCTCCAAAGATTTAATATTACTGCATGAATCAATAAAAACTAAATGATCGCAACAATAATAATAAAAGTAACTATAGTGAAATCATAATGCATTTATTCGTAATATGGGTTCTAAACATTGAGCAGTGATAAAAAACGAATAAAGTAATTGAAAAGAGAAGAGTGATAGATATGTTTATTCTCTCAGTTTCTTCCATTGTTAGAGCAGACCAAATCCAAATCTTTCATGATAAGAACCCAATTCCATCCGTGGTCATTTTGATCACAAACATAAACTCGTAATGAAATAAAATAATGTTTATAATAGTTATAAAACAAAAAATGTTTTGGCTTTACTTCTATTTTTATATTTTTCTAAAATCTAAAATTATTATTTTTGATCCTTATAAAATGGATGAATTTTGACTTTATTTTTAATAAATTACTTTTCTTTAGCTTTCATTCTTCTGAAATCTAAATTCACTATTTCAGTTTCTTTAGAGTGATGTACCATAGTTTTAATTATTATTTAGATTATTATAAAAAATAAAAAAGGTAGCATATTATTACATGGAGGGGACTGATAGAGAGGCATTGAATGAGTGAAACTATAAACGGCGGCTAAGGCCGAAGGATGCGCACAGCCTCTCAATGCCACACAATTATTCTCTATTTTCTTATCACTTTTATTTAAATCTATTAAATATCTCTAACATTTCACAAAATAAAAAATATACATAAAATTTGTACATGTTATGAGTTCTTATTAAAAAAAACACATATATTTTCATCCTTTACCCTACTTATTTTTTTATTTGACCCATCTAAAAATATTCACTCAAAATATTTAATAAAATTTTCAAAATATTAATTCCTTAAAAATAATATAGCCAGTATTTTATATTTAATGTGAATATTATTTATTCTATTTTTAATTCATATTTCCTAAAACATTAGTTAATATATATTATTCTCTGAACTTGGTCCTAATCTCAAACATCAACATAATAATAATAATATTATTATTATTAATCCAAAAATGTAAAAAAAGAATGATAAAAATATTAAAAATAACTATATCGGTGCGGATGCTTTATAATTGCTTCAACATTCAAATAATTAAGGGGAGTTATCTTTTTTCAAAATTATGTTGAAATTTTGAATTACTAACTATTATTAGAGTTCAAGGTTTGAAGTCAAATATTGATTTTTACACCCGTGCTTAATTCCAAATCTAAAAGCATTAGATCAGTGATCAACTTCTTCACTCTTTTTTTTTATATATAATAAAATTAATTTATAAGGAGAGATTTACACTTCTTCGTAATGTTTTTATTTTCATTTGATGTGAGATTTCAAATACATCATCTCACATATCGTACGTGAAACTATATAATAAATTATTTAATAGCGATTCGATAGTGATGACGTAACCAACCCAACAAATTTTTGCTGAAATAAACTTTAAATGACTATGATATCAGAATAATAAATTTTAAGTCTAATTCAATCTTATCAATTTTGACTCATACAATAAAGTTTACACTTATTATATATATATATATATTATAAAATGTGGTTAACTCTAATCCAAATGAGATATTCAATAATGATAAAAGATATTAGAAAGTAAAACTAAAAAAAATATAATTTAAAAAATAAAAAGCATGCCTCATAACTAATAAAAACAATCTTGATAAAACATATGAGTTCAAGATAAATTTAAAACTATTAACTTACTATAGACGGATTAGAGGGAGTGTGAGAAAATGTAAGAGTGATGATTCCAAAATATCTTTACTTTGGTAAAAGCAGATACAGATAGCAAACAATTAGGAAGAGCTATAAAAGAGAGTGAAAACAAAGGGTGTGTTTGAAAAAAATGAAAGGGGAAAAAGGTGAATAATTGTGGCCACTGATTATTCCTACAATAAGTTAAAGAACACACGATCCTATTATTTTAAATCTTCCATCAAACAAAACCATACATTTCATAAGCTACTTTTTTTCCCTTTGCGTACATCTTTTAAACTATTTTTTTATTATAAATCTTTCAAATATGTTTTCAATAAATAGATTGATAAATAGATTGAGTAGTTGAGTAAGTGTTTGATGTAGGACATGGAGAGTTGTTTAAAGGAACATTCAACAACTCTTCATCATGCACTTTTTCATTTTGGTTGAAAACAAAAAGCAATCAATGTATAAAATATATAAAACAAAATAATATGTTACTTTTAAACTATAAGTCAAATCTAAATGAAGAAATTTTAATTTATACATGTTATTAGTATATCAAATCCTATTCTTTACGAATTTGAGTTGAATTAGATTATTAAAAATTAAAATTTTTACTACATTAAAAATCCAACTCATCTAGATTGAATCCATAATAAATTGGGTTAGCTAATCCATATGATAATTATTTGATTATTATTTAAAATTATCATTTACTATTTGTATTTATATGCATATTAATATATTATATATATATATATATATATATATATATATATATATATATATATTATAATGACCATGGCACATCTTAATATATATTTAAAATAATATCTGTAACATGTGATAATTATTTAGGGTTTATTTAATTTTTGTGTTTGAGATGTTTATTATTATAATATTTAGAGTTTATATAATAAATAAATTTGAGTTTTTAGAAAATTAAAGTATTTTTTTTTAAATTATGTTAGAACCATACTAAAATTATTAAAAATTTAAGAAATATTTTTTTATTTGAACACTTCACCACATATCCTATAAATATTGTACAGTATCAGTGTCCGATAGTGTGTCCAATACAGATACATCATTTAAAAGACGTGTCCAAACTTTATAAGTCAGACATCTTATAAGCCGGTCCACTCCCACTATTCTACATATTTTTGTAAGAGATATATTAGCCTTTGACTATAATAAATATACTCCTTCAAAATTTTAATAACAACTAATTAACTCATTGATTAGAGTCAAATTAAGAAACTAATTAATTTAGTTCATAACATTTAATCTTTCATTATTAATGTGTTTGTTTTTATCAACTGTACATATCAATATTTAAAGTATATTTTTTAAGAAGTTTTTTTTATATAAGACAAAATTAGACCTTCAAAGAGTTTAAAGCATCAATATATTTTAAGTATTATTAATCCAGTTCATAAAAATAACTCACAGTTAAAGTTTTTTAAAAAAAAGTCATTGTGAAACTGCTTCCTAAATTTGAACTAATTTGATTTTTTTTTTTTTATAACTAATTTACATATATATATATATATATATATATACAGAAACATCTGTTACTGGTTTTGTGTTGCATCTGTACCAACATGTGCTAATCCTGATCCTCAAGGTAGTCCATTATTTTTCTGTTTTATTTATTTTTTAAAATCTGGAAGAATTTCTGAATGATCCAGATGATACCATCGCCCATAGCTGTATGTACGAATTTAGTTGGTTCTTCCAAACTAATCATAAAAGCTTTTCCTCACAGGAAACCAAATTCCAGTCATGCTATTTCCTGCAAACAATCATCATAGACTAACACTGTGACTAAGATTTCTGAGGTTTTTATTTCTCTGCCACACTTTCATCTCTTCCCTCTACACCCTTTTGGATTCTTGTTCAATCAGTGATAAATTTTCCAAATTTAATCGGTAGTCTAGATTGTTGCTTTGATTCAGTTCCCATTTAAGCAATCATTTAGAGATCATATCTGTAAAAGATCACTGGGTTTACTTTCTTACATTTTCCATTTATTTTCAAATTTAATTACCGTGTGGTGGCCATTCTTATTAATTCATCTTCTGTGTTTTAAGATCAGCTTTTGATCTGTGTTCATCTTCTTAGTACATGATCTCTCCTTTTGTTTTTATTCAGATCTTGACAGTTATTGAACTGAGAGTTGTCCCTGTTCTTTTTGTTTATCAGGTTCCCTCTAATAAATTATCATCTGCCGAAAATTCAAGTTTGATGCTGAAGTTCATTGATTCACAGTTTCCGCCACATATTGTCGGTTGTGGTTGACAGAGACACTGGGAATGCCAAAAAGATGTGTCTTCTTGATTGCAGCTATGTGGCTGAGATTCATAAGGTGATGCCCCTGCTCTTGATGCCCCACTTAATGCTTGGTAAGAGTGGACCACAAGTTTGTAGCTCATTCATTAGCTATTCCTTGAAGCACAATAGGCACACAAGTTTTTTTATAGTGCCTGTTCTGCTAATACTTGATCCGTGTGAAGTCGGTTGAAACAAGTTTCTGCTATATGTATATATAGTTTTAGTTATACATACACTTCATAATAGCAAATGATATAGAATTTAAGTGGGTTGAGGAAGTTGTGTAAAAGTTCATATGGAGAGTAAACCAAATATCTTAATGCAAAGATATGAGTTAGGAAGATTACTTGGTCAGGGAACCTTTGGAAAGGTTTACTATGCTAGAAGTGCAATAACTAACCAGAGTGTGGCTATTAAAATGATTGACAAAGATAAGATTATGAAAACGGGGCAAGTTGAACAAATCAGGCGTGAAATATCTGTTATGAGATTGGCTAGACACCCCAATATTATACAGCTTTTTGAGGTTATGGCTAACAAGAAAAAGATTTACTTTGTTATGGAATATGCTAAAGGTGGTGAGCTCTTCAACAAGGTGGCCAAAGGAAAACTCAAGGAAGATGTCGCACACAAGTATTTTAAGCAGCTAATTAATGCTGTGGATTTTTGTCACAGTAGAGGTGTGTTCCACAGAGACATAAAGCCTGAGAACATTCTATTGGATGAAAATGGGAATCTAAAGATCTCTGATTTTGGCTTAAGTGCACTTGTTGAATCCAAGAGGCAGGATGGTTTACTCCATACTCCTTGTGGCACACCTGCTTATGTTGCTCCTGAAGTCATCAAAAGGAAGGGATATGATGGTACAAAAGCTGATATTTGGTCTTGTGGAATAGTTCTGTTTGTCTTGTTGGCAGGTTATCTCCCTTTTCATGACCCAAATTTGATAGAGATGTATAGGAAGATAAGCAAAGCAGAATTAAAATGTCCTAATTGGTTCCCACCTGAAGTATGCAAGCTATTGGGCATGATGTTGGATCCAAATCCTGAGACTAGGATTCCCATATCTAATATTAGGGAATATTGTTGGTTTAAGAAAGAACCTAATGTTAAAAACAAAAGATCTGTAGTGGAAAACAACACTGTCTCTTCTTCAGGCACTGTTCTTCCTGATCAAAATGATTGTGATGGTTTAGCAGCAGAAGCAAACGGAGAGTCAGTTGCCCCCTTAAGTATAAATGCCTTTGACATTATCTCCCGTTCTGTGGGTTTTGATCTTTCTAGATTCTTTGATGACAGTTTTCAGAAAAAGGAATCAAGATTTAGTTCAAGGTTACCTGCAAATGTCATCATCTCCAAGCTGGAAGATATTGCTAAGCAACTGAGGATGAAAATAAAGAAAAAAGCTGCGGGTTTGTTGAAATTAGAGGGCTTGAAGGAAGGTAGGAAGGGGGTTTTAACCATTGATGCAGAGATCTTTCAAGTTACGCCTTGTTTCCATTTTGTGGAGGTAAAAAAATCAAATGGAGATACATTGGAGTATCAGAAAATATTGAAAGAGGAAATTAGGCCTGCTCTTCAGGATATTGTTTGGGTCTGGCAAAGTGACCAACAACTGCAATCACAAACGTCAGAGGAACAGCTACATACCGATGACCAGCAGCAGCAACAACCACAGTCATAACTTGTTTTGAGATGTCATGCTTACTGCAATTCATGGCAATCCCAGTTCTTTCTTTTTTAAACTTTTTTCCATATCTTGCATTTCACGATGCTATGACCTCTCTGTAACACTTATTCCTCACTTTTAGTTGTTTCATCTTGTTGTAGCGTATCCTGTCTCATTTTTATTTTTTTTGCAAAGTTGTACACCGTTGGTCAAATTTTCTGTATAATACGAGCCTTAGGAATTTTTATCCAGTTTTTGTTCAAACCAAACTAGATTCGAAATATATGTCTTAGGAGATTAAGTACTTTACTTTTACTCTAGAGGAACTAAACCCCAATACCAACTTTTTGTGGAGCCAATCCACTCAAGCTAGTACTGTTACTCCAAATTATCTATGAATGCTCAAATCCATGTGTTAGAAGATACTAGGTGAAATTGGATCCCCACAGTTGATCATTGAGTTGCATGAGGTGCAGTTCTAAATATGATGGTGATTATTTGCAGAAGGAACTTTCTTATTTCAATTTAGTACAAAACCAAGTCATTTGAAAGGTTAAGAGTTGTGCAGTTAAAAAGTGTAACTGCAGAAGATCCCAATCCATGTTTGGTTGTGTTAGACAACAATAGTTTCTATCTCCTGAAAATTCAGAGAAATGAAATACTTAATAGTGAGGGTCGTGCAGGCCTCAAATTACTGGTTGCTTATAAACTGTCCGGAGGAAACTTCCTCTCTTCATGATACTTCCAAAGACCTTTGTCCCTTTTTATTGTTTGCACATAAGAGATTAGAACTTTGTTTATTAGCATTTGATAACAAGCGCTTTTAAAGTTTTTTGTTAAATAAGTTCCTCAATGATTAGTAAGTTATTACATCAGTTTTTGTTAGGATCCAATTGGAAGGTAAAAATTGAGTCTCATGTTAGAAATATATGATTCTAGTATGCAGTTTACATGGCCCTGGACTCTACAACTACAACCCTTAGCTTTCGTGGCGTGTTCTTCCAAGGTTCTAATCGATTGGTAGTTGAACCTTCCTCCATGTACTAGTTGCAAATGTTTGCTTATCATTGCAGTGACAGGCTATTATTCAATGTCATATGACCCTCATTTTTGAAAGACCAAGATAATCATTTACTCATGAAAGGGTCTCTTGTTTATTTTCAAAGGAATGAATAAAAACCAGCCAATTTTGAGACACCTTGCCTCAAATTGTCATCTGCTTAGTCCTTTTCAAAAACACTTTATATCAAAGTCAATGTCCCATGTGCCAAAAGCCAAGAAAGGAAAGAAGAGGTAAGCTTGGTGTTCTTAGCCGGAAGGAGCATTGCTCTTCTGAGGTGGAAAGAGTAGTATTCCTGAAAATTACACAAACCTCCTTTCATATTTGAATAAATTATAGGAGAGCTCTCTCCATCTTTTCACATAACTGAAAACTCCCTTCTATTAATGTGATGTCAAGATAAAAAAGAATTAAAATACAAATATCATCTAACTTTTTTAATATTTTATTTCTATTCTCCCATTTTCCAGATCTCTTATTTAAATCGAAACTCATTTGGTTAAGTATAGGATTCTTAAGAACAGACAAAATCAAAGTTTGAAGTCATTACTCAAAGGTTAAAGACAACCTTCAAAGAAAGTTTTTTGCTTTTGCAACATTAAAGGAAAATAAAAGGGCTAGGGTTCATAGATTACTTTAACCCTAAAATGTATGTTTAATGACGAGTTTGTTTCCATTTTTTTGTTTTTGTAATATAGTCATTATAATGAATTATTCACATAATGGTCTTGATATGCTTAGAGAAACAAGCAATAAGAAAATATGGATCCTGATTGTTTTGGAATATTTGATGCACATGATGTGGTCAATGGTAATGTAGAAGGGGAATGACTTACACTTTGTTTTCCTTTTTCCATGGCTCTTAAGAAGTGATAGTCGTCAAATTCTACAACAAAATAAGGACGTTGATATTTAAAAAATGTTTGGCGACAATAAAGATGATTTTGGCATTCATGTGTATATGTCAAAGCGATGTTTGGATGCAACATTAACCTGTTAGTAATGCTAATGTGAGTGAAGCTAATGATATGGTGGTAGGTGAATGTGATGATAAGAATACTGAAGAAGATACAGTGAAGGTTTTGGTAAGATTGTTAATGAGGGTGCAAGAGAAGATTTTGATGAGATTGTAAGTGATGTTGTTGATGAAGATGTAGATAAGAATGGGGTTGTCCTGATGAAGTAATGATTGAATGTAGGTTGGGATGATAATGGAAATGAAGGTAGTAGCTGGTCCTTTGAATGTAGGTATGGCTATATTTGGTGAGTGGTTGAGGTCGTTAATGTGGGTGCCACTAATAAAGTATTGGTCAACCATGAAGAGATTATTTCTTTTATGGGGTTGATGGTAACTTTCCAAAAAGAGATGTGAGAAAGAAAATATTTGTGATAATGATGTGCAATCTAGAAAATCATGCAAGAAGTTAGGTTTGTAGTATTAACATGTGTTGAAGTTGTTGAGTTCCAAGTGAATGAGAGGTCCTCAAATGTTGTTAAATTAGGAGAAAAACTGTGGATGTAATCAATGTAGTATATTTAGGTTTTCATGCAAACATGCATTGCATGTGCTTGCATAGACTATAACAATTGAGAATTAATGTGATTAAACTCTTATGTGTGACATTGATCTCCAAAATAGTGGAGTTATCCTAATATTGACCTTTTAGTACTGAAAAGGCTACCATGTACATAAGAAGAAAGGATGCTATGGAGGGATCTTTTAGGAGCCAAACTGTAAGAAGATTAAATGTGACTTGATCAACTTGGCAAGCAATTTGTTCATAACCATATATTTGCTAAAGAGCTCCAAGTAGAAAACAAACTGCAAAAAAACAAGTAATTTTCAGAAACAAGAAAATAATGAACCACCCATTCAAAGTCACAACAATGTATCTTAGACTAAAGTGATGTTAGTGGATCAAACTAAACACCTAACACACAAATATATGCTTTCAATCAAGTATTTAACATAGAGATGGATGTTTCCATTCAAGCGCCAAACATAGAGACAGAAGTAGGAGTAAAAAAGAATAAGAGAAGAAAGACCAAACAGAGAACTAAATCAATGAAACAAGACTAACTAGGAAGATTACTATGTCAATGTTACATTTTTGAAAAAACTTTAGAAACATATTCAATGACTATTTTTTTTAACAAACCCTACTATTAAAAATTGTGTTTAGTGATTGTTTTATTACGTAGGGCTGCTTTTTTGAAACCAAGATTGTTATGAATTCACTCTTCTGAATTCTGTCCATTTGGAATCTAAATTCGCCTTGCCTAATAAAATTCATTTGGTAATAAAAAACTGGTAGTATTGAAGGTGTAGAACAAGTGAAAGGTTTCAAAACATTTTTCATGCGAATAACTACTAACTCTTTTAGAAATGTTTTATTACTGGAAACAAACTCCTTGGATAAGAACACAAATATGGTAGAAAGAATTTTGGCAGTAATCAAAACTTGAGCAAATAAACAAGATTATATTTATTCGTTCAGATTTCTCCATTCTTACACTGTTGTGGTATGTGGTCAATAACTTCTTTGTGTGACCCATATCAGAGAAAGATAAGGGGGTGTGACACAGCAAATTATTTAACAACTAATGTTTTCTCACCACAGGTTGTGACAGGCCAGAAGCCTTACAACTGAACAAAGTTGGGGGAGTTTGTTAAGTCAATAAAATCAGTAACAAATGAAGGAACTCTTCTCTTCTTCCTATTCACAATTCCGCAACTAGGAGAAGGGGTAGACAAATCAATAATCTCAGCTTCATGAGGCACAACAGCTGTGCTGCCAGCAGTTCGATTTGTATTGGCTTCCAATGTACCACCCGATTGTGCTGGTTGACTCAAGCCAGAACCACTTCTATTAATCACATTCATAAAATCAGCTTCTTCAATGATCTCTATTCTTTGTAATGGAGTTGTTATTGTTGATGATGATTTCATCGTCAGTGGTGTTGTAGAACTAACTGGTAGGCGCTGCTCTTGTGAAGAGAATGAATTACCTGATTCTCTTGCTTCAGATTCTTTAATCCACTCATCAAATGCTTCACTAATCTTCTCCCCATGGATTTGATTTTTTGGTGAATCAGGAGAGTCTAAGTCATCACTTACATCTGGAACAGAACCACTAGCACTAGTATTATTATTATCATCAAATTCTACATCATCAATATTGTCATCTTCATTCTCTGACAAACCATTGATACTATAGCATGGAAGTTCATCTAGTGGGCCAATTTTGGTCTTCATGTGCGCTGGTAAGCTCGGGCAACCAGCACAGTGTTTCATGTACTTGGTGGAGAAGAAGTTCACAGTGATATTCATGCTGTGATCATTTATATCACGTCAGAATCAAAAACCAAATCATAGGTCCATTCCAAAGAAAAAAAATGTCAAATCCTACTTCTATAGAGATAGAGACCATACCTTTGCCAGGATGGAAGGGTGAGCATTGTGTATGCAAGTTTAATCTTGTTGGCAATTCCTGAGAGGGATTTAAATTCCACTGCTGCCTTCCTTACAGCCAATGATTCAACAGGGTGCTGCCAAGCCCATTCAAACTGCAAATCCCGAATCAAATTAACATAGAAAAGCATTTTCTTAAAAGTTGTCATTTAGATAGCATAATATACTTGCTTTCTAGTTGATCCAATCATGCCAAACTTCTCAATCAACCAGACCAAACTCATCTATGCCATGTAAAGCCCAACAAATTAAGTTTGCAAAGGAATAAAACAGGGAAATGGAAGAAGCCAAAACAAAAAGTGTTGGATCTGAGCTCATCATCCATATTTTCCACATTCTCATACAAGTGATTGCATATGTTAACCACAAAATGCAAGAATTTAAAAAGATGGATGTCGGTTGCCAAGTACATCTAGTAGCAAATTAGTCCTGTTGGGATGACATAGAAAGTGTTTAATAACTAACAACTCACTTAATTTTGAACATTCTTTAGCCAACAAAGACATGACATAGAAAACAATATCAGACTCAAACCTGAAGAGCAGAGACGTTTGTTGGGAAGCCATAGATACATAAAACCATCTCCCAAGGCCTCCTCTTCTTCGTTCTCCAAGCTCCACACCCAATTTCCCCATTGTGTTGCCTGATCCGGCGCCTTGGATTCACTGTAAATCTGAAATTGAATACACGGAAACATAAACACACGGACTACAAGCTTAAGATCCATCACAAAAATAAAAGTTGAATCATAAACATTTTCTAAAAGTTGTTAAATACCCATCACTTATCCCAGAGAAAAATTCAAAAAATTTCAACCAAAAAAACAAGTCGAAGCAGAAACATTTTTTTAAAAATGGTTAAACACCCAACCTTTCTACCAAACTAGAATTGATTTTTTTTTTTTCAAAAGAAACTAGTAGCAGAAGAGGACCATCAGATCATAAAGACACCAACTTATTAAACAGAAACCAAAGAAATTGGCACAAACCCAAAATTTGTATAAAGTACAAATCAAAAGGGGCGTAGGTGATTTTTGGATTGAGTAATTGAGTGTAATCAGAATTTGATCTTTTAGAGGTGAAAATAAGAGATGAACCCGATGTATGTGTGGCCTTTGTAGCGAGGGCTGAGAGAGGTCAAGAGGTAGCAAGCAAAGAACCCATTTCCTTCACTATTCTCTTTTTCGTTTTGGTTATTGCCATGGTTTTGCAAAGTTTCTTCTTCTTCTTCGACAGAGGCAACCCTTCTCTTCCGCATCTTTCTCTCTCTCTAATGAATGAAATATGACCGTTGATAAATGTTGGATATGTCTATGATATCGCATAAGGTCCCAATCATATTAAGTAGTATAATTTAATAGTTAAATTATGAAAATTAAATTATAAATTATGCTTGGAAAAGACATTATAACATGTTTTCTAAAGATACCCTTTTTTTTTAACAAGTTTGATTTGAAAAAAAAAATGTTATGTGCGGCATAATGATCAATTTCAAATGTGTAATTATAGAAATTTTGATTTGATTTGATTTTAAAATACTATCTTTTTTAATTATTGTTTTTGTAAAATGTTTTCTATCTTTTCAAAAGTTTTCAAATTCAATAGGAGATACTCCAGCAATGCTAAAGCACCCCATTTAAGTGATTTACATAAAATTGAAAGTTATATAAACATATTAACCATTTCAAGTACATTTTTTTTCCTCAAGATAAAAAATAACAACGAAAGCGTTTGAAAAAATTTATAACTATATAAAAAGTTTTAAATTATAATGAATAGTTCATTATAATTCGAAAACTTTATTAGAAAAGTTGTAATTGAAAAATGAAGAGACGAGAAGTACTTGAAAATAATTATAACTGTAAAGTAAATTTTCTATTCTTAGTTACATTTATTTGACTATAATTAGATAGTAATAATTTGAGAAAAACAAAATTGTAAATAAATAAGATATTCACATTCATATAGGTTTGCTTCAGAGTAAATCATCAATTTAACTTTTCAAAACTGAAAACTAACGAAAGTTCTTAAATATTTTAAAAACAATCCTTCCATTAGTTTTTTCTATGAAGTAAACAATTTTAGGGTTCGTTAGACTTCCACCATTGTTGTTATTTATCCAAGGTTTGCCAAGTCCCTAATCTTTAGTCGCATTCTTGGAAAATGGCTTTTTAAGGAGGAATTGTTGTTTATTTTTCTTAGTGTTCCATTTAGTTATTCATCATTATAGCTAGGAAAATCAGACACATTTTGGTCACAATTGTTTCATAAATACATCCAAGTTCCTTGTATTCATAAGTTTGAGTGAAAAACAATATGATAACAAGTGTAAAAAATGTAATATGGATCAATCAACCTTTCCTCTCTCTTTCATTTTCAATTTTGATCACTTTTTAACCATCCAACACTTTTCTTGCACAACACAACTAAGCGTAGCCTTAAGGGGGAGAACCAAAGTCAGAGTACATAAACATTTTGAAAAAGAAAATAAAATGAAAAGAAACCAAATTGCAATGAAGTATACATCTCTTCTCATGTATAGAACCAACAACACATAATAAAAGGTGTTACGATATAAAAGTAAAAGTAAGAATTAGCAATGACACTATTTGGAAGGAAGATATCCTGTTCAAAATTATTACATAAATTTGTAATTCTAGACCCTATCATAATCAACACAAATTTTCATCCTTGATTGTGATTTGTTACAATCAGTGCAAGATGATCTAACATTGCCATGACACTGCTCTCCAGAAATAGATAAGTCATCATAGAAATTTTCCCAGTAAGAAATCATACCAATGTTTCATACATATAAGACATTAGTTGCCGCCATTACCATGCAATATTAGTTGATCAAGGAAACAGAAGCCCGAGAACAGATAAATATTGACACTTCTGAAAAACAATTGGATTCCTAGCATGCTATTGGTGTAAAATGGCTTAATCAGTTCATTTCCATTTCCAATTTCTTCTTTGTTTCCAGTTTGAGAAGTATTTTAAAGGGATCCTAGTCCAAGATGTGGATTTGGAGACATGAAGTGAACACGAATAGTTACAATAATGTTCTTTTTTCGCAATTTCATTCTCCGGTTTTACACAGGGAAGTTTCCTTCACCAAACAACATCTATGGAAATTCTTCTCTTAGAAACCAATTTGTTCTTGCTTAACTACCTTGGAACCCATCAGCATCCAAAAATGATTTTCAGATAAGCTGTTTAGAGAACTCAACAGCCACCAACTCGGTTGCCTTATCATTATCCTTCTATTACTAGTGAGTAGTGAACCAGACAATATTATGAAGTTTAACCATATATAGATTCAATAACCCTCCCTTTGATTCATCCAACTTTCCATGTTATTCTATACTGCAGAAATTTTATTCATTGCCATGCCTGTCCCACTCTCTTATAACTTTCGACTACATGAAAATGGAACAACTTACCCTATTCCTGCATATACACCACCAGATACCTTGTGTTGCTAAACAATGACAACGCCTGCAACTAAATCTCATTGAATCAAACAAGAGGAGAGCATCATCAGTACACTTGAAAAACCCATATCACGTCACTTTCTCTCCTAAATTAAACAAAATCACGCTCAAGTATTTGAAATCAAACTAAATAGTCCATCAGGTATACAAAGATCCTTCAAATTAGTCCTTGAACGTTAGTAAAATATATCAGCACAGGGGCTAATTTAAAAACTAAATCGATGGTTTATTCTAACAATTTTACATGAGTACAAGAAAGAACCCAGCAATCCAAAAACCGAAATGTAAAAACTAAAAGGGTAACACACTTCATATACGATGATATACCAAAAACATAGGCTTCATCTTCACTATTATCATTATAATTGCAGTTATGACATTTTAACCATTCAAAAACCAACAACAAAAACACCAACACTATGAACAACAGCTTATGATACACAGCATCCAAATTGACCCCCAAAAGTTACAACATCAGAGGCAACGTTGAATCACCCATTTTGGGCCCAAAGAGATCATGGAACCGAACAAGTGCAACAACACACATCACGATCTCTTGGCAGAGTTAGAGACCAAATGCCTCCACAGATACCGCCCACTAGCCATATCCACGAAGGTCCAAAACCCGCACTTTACCAAAGCCCGAACCTGGATCCACACAAATTTAGGGTTACATAAAAAAAGTCAACGTTTTTGTGAAATTGAGGCAAAAGGGTGAAGTGGGTGAACCTTGGAAGTGGCGTTGGAGGAAGCATCGGAGGAGTCTGAGATTTTGGGGCTGGAAGGAGCAACTACCGCGTCGCCGTCGTCATCGGTGGTCGGAGTCTGAGACCTTAGGTTCCGGAGGACGAAGAAACCGGCGAGGGTAGCGGACAAGAATACGAGAATGAATCTGAGAGGACACATTTTGCTCTCTGAACAAGAAAGAAGAATGTGATTGAGGAACACGCGCGTGTGTGCTGCACACTCTTGGACACAAGAAACCAAAGAGATTAATATTTATTATGTGGTGTTGATTTATTAACATCCTCATAAACACATACATTTCATACTTTAATAACTTAATATTTTATTTTTTTAATTTTTAATTTTTAATTTAAAAATATTATTATAAATAATATCAAATGTATATTCTTTATTGTTCATATCAACAAAACTTTTTCTATTCATAATTTCCCTTTTAAGATAAAAGCTTATTGGTGTTAGTTTTATTATTTTAATTATTTATTGTGAGTGTTAGTGAATACCCAGTAAGAACAGTCCCATGTGGTTGGTGGTTAGATCAGATTAAGAAGTCAAATTCTTTGAAAAATGATTATGATAATGACACTTGCCAAACTTTAATTTGAGTACTTCAATGCATGTTTCTTGAAGTTATGAAGATGCTTTGGTTTTTTATTGCTGCAGTGATGACACCATAAATTTTTATTACTAATTTATATAACTTATACAAGGGTTGTTCTAGGAGAATGTGAATGGGTGTAATGATACTTTAGTGTGGTGCATTTGCTTGAACAAATTTCCCTTTTGAAGTATTATTTTATTTAGTATGTATCAAACTAAATGTTTTATCTGTTATTTTTAAATTTTTAAAATAAAACATTTTTCAATTATAACCTTATAAAAAACATTAAATGTTCTTCGTAATAAGGTCAAATACCTTATTATATAATAGGAAAAATATATATTTATTGTTATTGATTAAAATATTTGTCATTATCACCAGGAGTAAAACCATTATTATCATTTTAATTTTACCACCATTACTACTAATAATATCATTATCGTTACAAACGCAATCAATATCATACAAAAACATATATTTAAACGAAGTTTGACGTGACAAATATTAAACTTTATTTTCGAAAAACAAATAGAAGATAAAAAATAGTTTTTCAAACTCAAAATCACCCTATTCTAAAGATTAAACTTTTGGACCACAGACTAATTTTTAATATTAAAAACTGATTATAACTCTCCAAAATTTTAAAACTTTCGACTAAATTTCCATGAGAAAGATGCTTCCAAAACTACTAATATTTTCATCATTTCAAGGAGGAACTAATAGATGTTTGAATCCACAATCTAGCAAGATATGAAATCCTGATTATTAAAATTTATCCTTCTCATCATCATCATCATAATAAAATCCATCTCATAATTTATTTTATCAAGGTGAGTTAGAAAACCCTACCAACCCTATCATATCACACTGAACCACCAACAAAGTTTAGATCTTTTAAAAAATAATTTATCTTTATCTGCGTGATTTTAAAAAAAAAATCTAAAAAATTAACACAAAACAATGAAAATTGAACCAACTAAATCTGTCTTTGAAATGACAAAATTGGATTAGTCTTGGTATCGAAATGTCTGAATATTGGACAGTTTTTGTAGGTAAAATGGAACTTTCAAAATAGCCAGCATCAGCATTAAATTTCAATGTATTATTCAAACAGCTACACAAGATAATGGCATTCTCACTCCTCATGGAAAAAAATAATAAATGAATAACTTTTCAATCAAGTGTGGGGCGGCTGAGGGAATAAGGTTAGGTATTCCCAGAAAACTAAAGTGGTTAGCTGACATGCATGCACTCATTCTTTTTTACCAGATAAAATAATGACTTCAAAAAAAGGGAACCTCCAAAAATGGAACTTCTTGCAATGCCACTGAGAATTAGATAATGAGAGGCAAAAATAAATTAGGTTTGGCCTGCATGTGGAAAATGAAGTTTGAATGCACTTCAAACAAACCAGTTCAGTCCACTATGCATATGTGCTGTCTTGAATATGTAACACATCTGCACCAGAAAGAAAGCATGGTTAACAAGGTTTGAGTAAATGAAAACAAATGATGTTGTTTGAAGCAAGTAGACATTACTACTTTTGATTATTTATGCTTTACTTATGAAAGGTTACAACTTGTTGTATGCTAATAAATAATAAGAAATGTATTGAATAGCTGCTGTAAGCGAAACTTAGTTCAAATGGTCCAGAAAGTAGTTGTTTTAACAGTGGAAAAGATAGTGCCCTTTATATTTTGTTTACTAGTAATTTGTTTATGCACACATGGTGCGGATATGAGCAAAATAACTTGAAGTAAAGAAACAAAGAAACAAGATATGACCACCTTATTACTATCTTTTGGCAAATCGAGTAATGTTGGCTAGAACAGTTCTCAAGCTTCGGATTCCTGCTCCAGATTTTGAGCTTACCATCATCTGCAATAGACACAACACAACACATAAAGCAAAAAATCTAAAGCTTAATCCCAATAATAATCAGAAAAAGTGAAAAATAGAATAGTATGAACAAAACTGTTAAAAGAATCAGCATACCAGAGGCTTGACTACAGACTTGTTATGCAAGAGGCTCTGTGATAATGCATGCAGAAACTTGTTAATCTCTAAACTAGAATGTTAAATTTCAGACAGAGTTCATTAGGATGACTCATGCTTACCTCTTCAATTTGTGTGGCTCGGCGTGCCACATCAATTGGAAAGACCACATCTGTCTTAGTTAATACAATCTGATATTTAGTTTTTGATCTGCAAATTGATATCACTCGTCAAGAAAATTTAGGTAAGACTCTCTAACTTGACTTTATATGATCAGAATTTAAGCCACACTTGTATTTGAATAAAGGTGCATAACACCAATTGCAAAGATATGGCACAGCAATGCATAATACCAATTGCTCATGTATGATTTACCTTTCCATTAATTCAACTAGTTCATGATCTCTCGGTTTCATACCCCACTTTGTATCAATCAAAAGGCATACTCGTTTGAGGCCAGTCCTTCTAGAAACATACTCCTTCACCTACAATTTGAGGTTTCCAGAAACACAGTTGACCGGTGCTTAATATAATAACAACAATAATCCACTTCATGAACATTTCTACAATAAAATGAGGGAAAATGGAAAATGTCAACGCATATACTCCATATGCCATCCAAGAGTGAAGACAGGAAAAGGAAAAGTAAACAAAACAAGGAAAAGTTTATATAGCTCAACTAAAAATCAAGTCATGTCTAGTTTCCACTAAATTAATCAGCTGACAATAGCCATTATTATAATGTTTTTGGACAAAAGCAACAACTAAAATTTTAATATATTCATGATTGGCCAAGCATTGATGGATATTCTCTTTCCAACTGACTTTGCATGATAGGGAAAATAAGCAAAGACAGAAGGGAAATAAGAAAATATGGGCTCTTGTTATTCACATGAACAGAAAAGAAACTAAAGAGGCAGAATCCTCTTACAAGGGACGTCTTTTGCACTGAGAATTATCAGTTTGTATAATTTTCTCCAATATAAGCTCCTTTACAACCACCACCCCCACCCCAAATTCATTAACCGCCAAATAAAGTTAAAAGTAACTTGTTAAAATAAATGTAGTAACTTACTCATGAGTCATGACACATTAACTACATATTATTACAGTTTACTCCTACAAGAATAAACCCTCCACCAAACTGTATTCTCCAATTAGTTATTGGTGTGGCCTAATGTATAACAGACCCCTAATGAATGAAAGAAAACTTAGCTTAGTAAATAGCATGTTTTCTACATAAAATTTTGCAGATGGGCTCCTTAAGTCTAACATCAACATTAAACCAAGCTTTGAAGACTTGGACAGTGCTAAAGTTTATATCACCATGTTATTATCTTTCATCAGAGATGAAATATTTTCCTCAAAACTTCTTGTAATACGTACTCTCTCTATCTAAATTAAATTTATAACTTTTTTGCAGAAAACAGAAAATTTCAAACATGATTTCGGACATACTCATGGTGCCTTTAAGTGTAAAACTGGAAGCAACAAACCACTGAAACAAAAAAATTGAATTCCAGGAGACAACTCAACTAGTTTAGTGAACACAAAATCAATTAACACAATTATTTTCATCTTGACAGGTTAACAAAACAGTCCAGAACTGAATTAATGTCCATGCAGCCCCAGGGCCTCTTTCTTGCCCCACTGGTACAATCTTTCTGAATTGGTAGAACACAAGTAGTCAAAAGCCAAACATTGCATGGGAAGACTACCACCTCTGGTATAATATGATGATACTTTAGATGCTAAACCAAACATTCAATTCAAGAACAACCTGATGATTGGAAATTTAATATAATTTGCATACTTACAAGCTCCTCCCACGATTCTTTCACTTCTTCTTTTGCATAAGCAAATCCGTATCCAGGCAAATCAACTAAGCAAAGTTTTGTTCCCAGATTGAAGAAGTTAATTGTCTGCAGAGTATTTGTCATATGTTTATGTTACCAAATAACATTTCATCTATCAACACTTTATCTTTCAAATATCTACATCTACAAACTTTTAAGAACTAAAGATACCTGTGTAAGGCCAGGCTTCTCTGATGTCCGCACAACCCCCCATTGTCTAGTGAGTGCATTAAGAAGCGATGACTTCCCGACATTTGACCTACCTGAAAGACAGAAGACAATCAGAAATATCATCATAGAACATAAACCCTTCTCCTAAAAGTTTGTATGAATTCCCATCAGTTCTTAAGTTTACTATCTACAGCTTATGTCCTAGAATGTATCATCATTCCTCACATATTGTGGTATCAAGGGCTCAACATTAACAGTCAAAGTTCTTCTTGGAAGTTTAATGCTAATTTTTAGATAACAGCAATGGAAATAGCTAAAGATAATGAAATCAGGAACAAGGTAAAAATAATCAAATAAAACCTCCCACCAAATAAATGAGACAATGACATAATATGATTAACATAAACCAAGTAAACAAATTGACAAAGGAATAGACATTAAACGGCGGTGGCTTAAAACCTTACCAGCAAATGCAATCTCTGGAAGACTGGGAGGTGGAAATGATGATGAGACCTTTGCCGCAGCAAAATATTCCAATTTATTCCTAAAAACCTGTCAGTTACCAGAATGGCAACATTAACAGAGGCTTAGTAACAATACTTAAACAGAAAACCATTGCTTATTCAATGAGAATGTGTTATCGTTTCTTTATTGCCTTAAACAAGCACGTACATTTTCTTCGATTTTCTCTCTTTCTGAACTGCTAGAGAAGGGAATATTATCTAAGGGTGCAGAAAGATCTATATTGTAACCTTCCCTTCTTAGGTCAATCGTGCGTCTCCTACCCAAAAGCTGTGAATAATAACCATAGTACAGTGGCAGTCAAGATACCTTTGCATTCACAATAACAATGGAACAACATAATCAACACAACAATCAAAAGTCACAATTTACATTTTTTTCCACAAAGGAAAGTATTGAAGGGCCAGGCTGTATTGCACGAAACTGGGCATTCATGGACATTTTAGGCTCTTTCTCAGACTCCTTCTCCTTCTCCTTTTCCTCTTTACTTCCTGAAATAAACTTTGGGAATCAAAGGGAAGAAGTTCACAAGGTACTGGTGTAAACAGTAAAAAACATCACATCACATCAAATCACATTCAAAATAAACCACAAACAGTTGGTATGTCACGGACAAACAGTACAGAAATAGAGTCAGCATTTGAACTTTAAAGAGAAAACTTAAATGTTCAGGGGAGGACAGTTATCCAGTGATTCTATCCCATAAATGAACAGCTCCTCCTGTGCATCTTTTTCATTAACTTCTAAATGGAAATTACACAAAATAGGAAAACAGATTCTAAACATGTGACCTCAGCCTGCAGCTTCATCCAATTTTGTATATAATCAGTTTATTGAGACCAGCAAATTCCTAAAATAGTATCGTAGAAATGCAAATGTAATTCAGTTAAATATATACTTGATGATATACTGATATTTTCTCAACAGAAAAACAAGAGATTAGATGCACAAAGGTATATAATATCAAGACTGAGCAGACTGCAGGAAAAGTTAAAGTGTTCCATTGGAATTCTAATCTTATTGTTTGTGCTCATGAGAGAGGCAAAAGGGTAGTAGAAACAACGTGAATCTTCATAGCTTACTGACAAGAAAGAAGTTTAGATCCTGTAATATGTTCATAAAGACTCGTCAGTTAACCCATTTTTCATATTGTGCCAAGCAGTGTTGGAATTATACGACAAAATCAAAAGTTCATAGTTGTTTTTGTCTTCATTACATAAACGCAATTCATTATCTCAGTGCAGCTCTAAAACTCACCTCACAGCCACCATCAATTGCACATCTTAAACACATAGACATGGGTGAATGATTGCTAATACTATTTTATTATTCAGAATTAAAACATATATAGTTACCACTTCAAAGTATGATTTCCTATCACAAGTATGATTTCACAAAACATTTGAAAGATCCCAAAGCAGATATTAGCATAAAAACAAAGAGAAGATTTTTCAAACAGCGCCGATGAAAAATGCAAAGATAGGAAGATAAACTACCTACCATTAACACCAATGCCATCATCTAGCCTCTTGTTTGAGATATCATGAGGGTCAATTTTTATCACCCTTTTCTTCTTCTTTGGGCGATCACGTGGTGTCTCAGCATCATCATCATCATCATGGTCCAATCCCATTTTATCTCTGGCTTTTTTCTTAACAAAACTTGAAGGATATACAACTTCGTGACTTTTCCTTTTGCCCAATTCAGATTTATTCTCTCTACTTCTCTTCACCAAACCACTTCCTTGATCGTCTTCCCCAACAAACTTCATTTTACCCTCGTCCTTTCCCCTGCCTTTATGTTTAGTAGTAGCCAAAATAACATTTTCCTCCCTTTCCTTAACCGTGTGAGTCAAACGCTTCACCTTGGAACCAACATTCCTTAACTTGCCAGGAACCCACATTGTACGGTGGCCAGAGCTCCCTTTTACAGGATCAGCTTTCACTTTCTTCTCACCTTTCTTAAACAAAGTTCTCTTCTTGGATGTTGCCACACCATTTTCTAATTTCCCATTTTTATCCCTCCCCTCCTTCGCATATACCCTCTTCTTCTTCCCTGAAAAATCCAAAGTCCTCAACTTCCCTCTCTCCTCAATCTCTTCACTGAATTGCTTTCCTTTAAAGTTCACCCTTTTCTTCAACTTTCCCTCAGACTCATTTCCTCTACGATGAACCCCATTTTTCTCAAAAGAAATTCCATCCTCCTTAGTTCTCAAAGAGTTTCCAGAAAAGCTTTGTTTAGTCCTCTTTTTTAGCTTCTGCCTTAAACTATCTTCAGAAGGCATGTTGAACAATGCTATACTCACTTGTACTCTTCTCAACAAACACAAAAATCAACGCCCCACGTGAATTTTATGTTCTTCAAAGCAAATAACAGGGTTAGAAAATAAGGTTTAGAACCGTAACCTTGTCATTTAATGTTTGAAAGTTGAGAAGTTCTGGTGAATATTTGAGAGAGGAGCTTCCAATGTGCGGTGGAATGTGAGGCAGAGCAGAGTAAACTTCGGACGTCAGAGGAGGCGCGTAAGGTTAAGTTGGGTTGAGAATTGCAAATGTCATGGGCCTTGTTACCACTACCAATATGGGCTCTTAGCGATCTTAGAGTTGGGCTTTCTCCTAGATTTTGGGGTAGCTTCTTTCTGCACCTCCATACATTCTCGTGGCACGTCCATAAATTTTTATATTTCAAAAATCTCTTCTATAAAAAAAGTTAAAATATATGAAGTTTATGGTGTGGTGTAGTTTATATTCTGAATTACATAATCAAGAAGTCTTTAGCTTCCGAATTATGTAATCCGAAAGCATTTTCCAAATTCAGGATTAGCTTCCGAGTTACATAATCTGAAATCTGAAAGTCTTTTCATGATATGAGATTGGTTTTTCGATTATGTAATCTGGATTATATTCAAATTACATAATTCATCAACTAATCTCAAATCCATAAAAAGACTACGGATTATGTAATCCAGAATACCATTTTAAAAAAAAAGATTTAGATTATATAATTCATAAATTATTTATAATATGAGATTAGTTTTCGAATTATGTAATTGAACTATATATTTCTTTTTAAAATTGTTTTTGAATTTTATAAATTTGGAGAACACTTCTAAATTTAAAATTATCTTATAAAATATGTAATCTAAAATGTTTTTAAAATATGAAAAAAGGTGAAGGACACTCAAATCAATAACAAACTCATGCAAAAAAAAGAGTGGAAGTCGTGCCTAGTGAGATGACATGAAGAAAGAAGAATGTGAAAAATGTGTGGGATTTTAAAGGTTAATTTATTTATTTACTGAAGGAAAAAAAAAGGTATTTTCCCATTCAGTATAGTGATGTCACAAAAATGTATGGAGGTGTAGGAAGAAGCAAACAAATTTTGGTTCGCTTAGATTTTCGGGGGTGTTTCTTTCTGAACACCATCATTCTTCTTCCTACACCCATCCTCTTTTGAAATCCCGAATGCAGTTTCCATGGCAGTGTGTAGGTAGAAGGTGGGATTGTGGATGTTTCTGCAACAAAGGTTAAACTCAACAGAGGTACAATAGAGTTGTCAATGTTTTAGAAGGCTTCATTGGTATTTTGATGTAAAAAAATGAAGTATGTTGTACTGTTTTGGGTTAGATATGATCGTGTGAGTGTTTCCAAAAATTTGGATTCTAAGAATAAGTTTTAGAATTGATATTCCGAAATGGAAAATAAATTCCAAAATTGGAAATTCACAATTGAAAAAAAAAAACATTCTTGAATGGAATGCTGGAATGGAAAGATGTTTTCCAGAGTGATGTTTTCATAAGTGAAAAAATCAATTCCGAAATGTGTGCTCCATAATGCAAAGTTTTTCCTAGTAATAGAAATTCAGGAAGAGAAGAAAACCTTCCGGAGTCATTTTCGTCATTTCACGTTTTTACGGGAAGCAAGGAAGAAGAATAATGGAGTGTAGGAAGAAACACTCCTATTTTAGCATTTTGTATTGTCCCATATATATATCAGTTATGTAATGTTCTGGGGATACTAAAAAAATTATATTTAGCATTAATCAATATTTTATTTTTAATCATAATCTGATGTTTAGATGATGCACGTTTTAATGTTAAAGGAAATAAGAAAACATTGGAATCTAAGTTTGGAGTCGCGATGTTTATCTTTGTTAGTTTAGTTAGGTCCGCAGAGCCTCTAGTTACACACAATCACATAATAAGAAGGATAAAGACTTAGATTGTTTATAAATTTATTTGTACATATGGATTTAATTGAGTTATTTATTTTTGTAGGCCCAATCAAGATAACAACTCTAGGATGAAAGAATGTACAAACATATCCAAGAAAATTTCTAAGTGATCAAAACATAAACTAAAGCTTTGATTAGAAGAATATAAGAAGATCAAGTTTTGAAAGACTAGTAAACATTATTTATGGGTCAAGTTTTAGCTTAAATAAATTGTATAAAATTATTCATGGGCCATATATTGGACTTAGTAGTATAAAATAATTGAACCAAATATTTGGGTCAAGTATCATAGTTTTTTGGGCTTGTATTTTTGTCAATAGTAAAAAGCTGATTCTTCCTGCACCCAACACATTTGAACTGGTACCCAATCACATATAAGAAAAAGACAAAATTACCCTTAATGAATTTCAGAATACCATCTAACTCTATTCTTCTTATTCTTCCTTTGTGCATGAAGCAGCTATCACAGCCACTGTGAGCCACCGTGAGCCACCTTCTTCTCCATTCGTTTGCAGCCATCGTGACCTTCATTATCGTAGGCAAAGCAACAGTCACGACGGAGAGCTTCTGAAGTCGGAGAAGGAACCATCAAGGTACGACATGCATACTGGATATTTTTATCCGTAATTCACTATTGCGTTTCGCATAAATTTTTCTGTAATTCATTATTACATTCTGGATATTTTTATCCGTAGGTGATTAGTGGCTTACGGATATTTTTATCCATAATGGACTTTTGACTTGCGGATATTTTTATCCGTAATACACTTTGGACTTTTGACTTCCGGATATTAATATCTGTATTGAAAATTTTGACTTCCGGATATTAACAGCCATAGTGAAAAAAACAGACTTCCAGATTCTGATATCTAGGACGAGCTGAGCTCGAACAAAAACCAGAAATGACTCAAAATTGATTACTTACTTCATTAACTTAGCAAACGAAGCTTACACTGAATGTTCGTGCACAACAATAAATGTAACCTCCTCTTTTGCAGTTCAAAGCAAAGCTTCACACAACAATGAACTTCCTCTACCTCAACATACAATATTTTTCAAAGTGAAGAAAACAAGGGCATGATGGGATTTTAAAAAGTTCGTCGGATGCAGGAAGCAATTGTCATAGTAAAATAGGTCTAGTTATGGTTAAAAGTGACTAGTTAGGGTAACAATTGAGTTTCTTTGAGCCCAATGTAACCCTAAAACATTTAGGATATATTAGAGGACGAAAATTATCTTGGTATGGAACACATGGACATCCACATGGTATCCTAGGACTAAATAAGATTTAACATGGAAGGTGTAAGCTCAACATGAAAAATATGACTGCACATGACATTTTCTCATTAGAAAATTTTATTTTGAATTTTCAAATTTTGACTCTAAAATGTTCAGTCATCTCTCCTATAAATTAATGTGTTTGACTCATGAATTACTAAAATCAAATATATGAATGAATTAGTATCAAGTTTGCATGTTTTATCACTCCCTTGTTTAGACTCTCTAAAATAGATACCTAATCTTCTTTTTCCTCTTTTTCAAGTGATGTACACAACCAATCACTCTCCATACTTCTCATACACCTTCAATAAGATCATAACTCCATTAAAACCATATGTTTTCTCCATAAGTTTTGCACAACTTCACCAAAATTTAAAAAAACCAATTCAGAATAAAGGCAACGCCATCATATGGCTTGGAAAACTGAATATGGCTTGGGAAACTGAGACCAATGTGTCTCTGTTTCAATATATATAATCATATAGTAAATATACAACTGAATTACTAATACGTATAATTTGTATGTTTTAATAGTTTTAAAATTACAGATTTTGGGTGCTACACTTAACATGTAAAATAGTTACTTATATTAATACTGAAAGATAAAAAAAAATAAAGTTTTTCTTTAAAATTAACAAAGGTCAAATTTGACATAAATTATTTTGGATAAACTCTTTCAGAAATTTTCAAAAGAAAAACGTTATAAATTAAAATCAAGCATAAAAAATATTAATTTTCAAAAGATGATTTTAAACTTATAATATAAAGTGGTTTAATTTGTAAAAAGAACTTGTTTTATTTTTGAAATAATTTGGTGAATTAAATAGGTGAATCCGGATATGATGGAAAAGTTTACTTTGACACCCACAAACTAAACCACACAATCTGACAACTAATTATAATAATATAATAATATTTTAAAATTAATAAATATAATAAATATAATTAAATAATAATGTATTAGTGTATATATTTTAGTGTGTGAAATATTAAAATATAAATAATAATTTATTGACAATCTCTAATTTTATCCAATTACATTATAACTTTTTAATATTATTGTTTTAATTTTTTTATACTATTTAATTACAAATTTACCTTTTTATTATATATATATATATTTTTTTTTTAAACTCATCATATAAAAAATTATATCCAACTATCATAATTATCAATCTATCATTTTCCTTAAAATATTACCCTCCAACTAAAGTTGGCACAAAAGCAGCAACCAAACAGCAGAAAGAAAAAGCATAAAGAAAACACAGTGGTTACCATGTAAAACAAAGAAAGTTAAAGCAAAGTCCCACACTGTGAAGAATGCAATTCAATTCAATATACACATAAAATAAGGAGTTTATTCAGTTAACATTATTCCAGTTTCTTCCACTTCAACTACCCCAAAAAAAAAATAAAAATCAATAAAGTCCTTATTATTAATTAATAACAATAATGATAATATACAAAACAGGAAAAAAAAAGCTTAATCACTACTTCCAAGTTGGCTACTTCCATCTTCCAACTGCATCTTCTCTGTTTCGCAACATAACACAAGCACCACCTCCCAACAAATTATTACTTTTTTACATTTTCATTTATACATTTTCATTTTCTTTTGAATTTATTTAATCAAAAAAATTCCTTTTTAATTTTCTTCAGTCACCGGCCACCTCCTGCGACTCAGGTTGTTGTTGTTGATTTTGCTCTTCGCTGTTATACGACGTCGTCGCACCTCCGAGCAACGAAGACTTCAACTTCTCCTCCCACACGTTATTAATCGGCACGGCATCGCCGCAATTCTTCCGGACTTCCACAACCGTGAGCTCCGCCGTGAGCCGGTAAACCTCCACCTCAAACCCGAACTGCCCATTGAGCCCTTCTAACTTCACCCCGGACTCCTTCTTACGCTGCACCTCCATATCCGCAGCCGCCCCCGCCTCCTCCGCCATCTCCAGCACCTTCTCCGGCGACTTCCGCGTCACCAACCGCTCCCCCTCGCCGGCGTCCCCGAACAGCCCCGACAAATTCAAACCCGAAGAGAAAGATATTAGGTCAAAAGCGTTCAAATTAATGATCCGCTCGTCTTTGGGCCCTATACACGACCTGGTCATGTAATCCTCCTCGTTAAATTTTATCTCTTTGTACCCTTTTTTGAACCACGGATCTTGAAGCATGCCGTCCAACGTGATCCTCGTTTCTGGGTTGGTGTCTAGAAGCTTCGACAAAAAGCGTCGGAGATCCGGCGACATCCACCGCGGGCACCGGAACTCTCCCTTGTAAATCTTCTTATACATTACCATCAAATTCGGATCGTTAAACGGTAAGTAACCCGCGGCGAGGACGAACAAAACGACCCCGCAAGACCAAACATCAACCTTGGCCCCATCGTAACCTGAAAAAAACAAATGTCATTTTCAACATAGAATTTTAGAATTAAGAAAAAAATCAGAGAAAATATACATAATATAATAAATGAGGTGAAAAATTAAAAATAGAAAATAATACTTGTAAATCAATGTTGCAAAGTACTTATGATATAATTTTGTTGATTTTTTACAGTAGAGAGAAGTGTGATCAACACAATTTTGTTGACCTTTTAATATTGTATATTTATTTTATTAATTATGATTAAAAAAAACTTCTAAGATGAAATTGGGGTGGTAGGAGCAAAATTGGAACATTGTTAAAGATTTCAACAAAACTACAACCATGTACTCGAAAATGGTGGCCTTGTAACATTAGCCACTGGAACAAACTACAACTATGACTATAGTTCAAAATGTTGGTAGAAAACATTTAAAAAATACCGTGACCAAACATTGTGATAGTGGTTTTGGTGAGTAAAAAAAAAACCTTATTGATGTGCTTACAACCTTAATAAAAAAGGAAAAAAAATTCTAGGCTGAAATTCTTGGAAAAGAATTTTTTTAACTAAAAAGTCGTTGATACAAATCTCAAATAAAATGTTGTATTTGAATCAAATTTAAGTGACAAGTAGTATTAAATATTTCTTATCAATAGTATAATATAGTATATAATTATTAAAACAAACTTTTGAAAAATATTTCTAATTCAAAACCAAAATTAATTATTTAATAGGACCAGTTTACGCGGGGAAGAATCAAGAAATCATCACAAAATCTTGATATAAATTTGTTTATTTTGAATTGTTTATATAAATTTTTATGCATGTAACCTTTTTTGCTTAAAATCTCGGGTGCCACGTAGGCAGGGGTTCCGCAAAGCGTGTGGAGCAACCCGTCGGATCGGATCTGGTCCGTGACGGCACTCAAGCCGAAATCGGTGACCCTTAAATCGCCGTTCTCGTCAAGGAGGAGATTCTCCGGTTTGAGGTCGCGGTGGAATATACCGTGCGAGTGGCAGTAGCTGACGGCGGAGATGAGCTGGTGGAAGTACCTCCGACTGAGATCCTCCACGAAACGACCCTTCGAGATCTTCCCGAAGAGCTCACCGCCGCGGACGAAGTCCATGACGAAGAAGATTTTGGTTTTGGTGGCGAGAACCTCGTGGAGACGCACGATGTTGGGGTGGTGGAGCTTGCTCATGATGGTGATTTCACGCTTCACGTTTCCGGCGAGGCCCGTTCCGTTGAGCTTCTTCTTGTTGATGATTTTCACGGCCACGCTCTGCCCCGTCTGCACGTTGCGCGCGTAGTGCACCTTCGCGAAGGCACCGCACCCGATAACACGCCCCAGCTCGTACTTTCCGAACAAGCCAGTGTCCTCCACCGCCACCTTGTCGATCTCCGGCATGGTTGCGCCGGCGGTGCTGCACCAGAGGTCGAACCCAAGGTCTGAATCACGGAGGAACCCCTCGAAGCGAAATTGAAGGAGGCGTTACCCGATTTGAGGGACGAATTGAAATGGGTCAAAGGCAGAATTCGATTTTGGTGTGTGTTTGCAAATGGGACGTTTATTTGGGGAAAATATGATAGGGATTTTCAGTTTTTGATTGTGGGTTACGATGAATTCCGAAAAGACAGAGGATTGTGAGGCGTTGTGGCTCACACGTGCTTCAGCACAGTGTAACGGGATTGACACGTGTCCCAACCCGTGCCCTGCGTTGCGTTGTTGAATGTTGTTTGAGGTTGCTTTTGAGTTTTGAAATTTTGAAAAATTGACCATTGTGTTTCATTCTATTCTTGCATGTTGCAGTGATATAATAAGATTAACTTACATTATAGAATTGGCCATCTTAGTATTTTCACTCTTTGCATGATTTTATTATACACATTTTATTTCAAAATTATTCAGTTCTACGTTTTGAATGTTGAACTAATTATCTCTCTTATTGCTGTTTTACCCCTTGGTCTCATCTTATACACATTTTATTAAAATGTTGACAATCTAATCAATTATGTTACTTACTTACGTAAGTTGATCAATAATGCAATATTAACATTCCAACCAAATGTAGAGCAACAATGGGTCTTCAAATATATTGTCCACAAAGTGGGAAACACATTGCTTTACACCTAATAACGTGCTACCACAAACCCTAAAGGCAATGAAATGAAACACTGATATGTTTTTCTCCACTTCATATAAACATAAACACTAAATCTTAAACACTTCATAATTTGAATTATAAGAATCTTCACTTTTCTCATAATTTGTTTTGCTTTCTGTAATCTTACAAAACATGAAATTTTCTGTAAGAGATTTTACTTTTATGTCCATGTTTTTCATTTTCAGATATTTTTCTTTTACTTTTTTACAGCTGTACATATTTTAATATTAATTAATTGATAAAATTAATTTAAATATATATTTTTTTCATTTGTTTAATAATTTAAAATCATTTTTATCAAAATAAATTTTTTATTGCAATAATTTTTTTTTTATGTTTATTAATGTGATTATAGAAAGAGAATAATATGGTAATGATTTTTTTTTTTATTTTTAAAATAGTTATCATATATAATATGAAACTTTGCAACTCCTACCTATATTTTCATTAATATTTAAATTATCTAATTTAATCATTAATGATTCATACTTATTAGCTAATCAAATGTTGTCTACCACAAACAATCAGATCTTAGTTCGAAGCTGTGCATCTCGATATATCCGTAACAATGTTTCTTTAATTTATGTAAAAAATGAATAATAGTTATTTATCGTAAAGTCAATAACTTAACTACTTACCAGTTTATTTTAGAATATTTTAATTCAAAAAATATAAGTTATTTCAACTTATAGTTTATTTAATTTTTTCTAATTAATTTTTTTTTCTCTTATTATTATTTATTTCAATTCCACTAACACAATTAATTATTATACTATTTTCAATATTTGTTGGGTTGCTTTTAATTTTTTCATATAATTCAAATTAAAATTGATTTAACATTGCAAATTAAAGTAATAAATATTTCATTGCATATTGTATGTGAAAATTTCTACAATAAAAATTGGAAAATAAACAAATTCAACGTGACAATAATATAAACTTAAAAATAAATATAAATTTAATTTAATTAATACTTATACTGATTTAAATAAAATGACTTAGCCAATAAAAAAATCCATACAACTTTAAAAAATAAATAAAAGTATACTGAAAAGTTTAATAAAAATTAATTATTTTAAAAAATTTCAAATTATAATTACATAATAATATATTTTTCTTTAAAAATAATAAAATTTATATAGTCATATAATTTTATGTCATTTTATCTTTATTAACTAATTTATCAGTTAGTTTATCATATGAGACTTTAAGGTAAACTTAATTTCCAAATTTTTATTCCATGTAAATAATAAAATAGTAATTTTATTTTATTAATTTAGCCCGTTTTAATTTAAGTACAAATATATATGAATTTACTATGAAAAAAATCATTCTAAAAAATATCACCATACAAATATGACATTTATATTTATATATATATATATATTCTAGAGAATAAAAGTGAAAAACACAATAATTTCTGCTCATCATATTACTGGTTTTTAGGGTTATAAAATGTGGTTTGGTGTTTGAGATTAATTAATCGTAGGACACAATACATTTATAATTTGATTTCACTTTGTTTCATGTGCCACTTGCATATATAGCTAGTGAGTTTTATTTTTTTTTTGTTTGGCACAATAATTATTGTTTATGTTACCCTAAAAAGGAATGAAAGGTAGATGCATGAATAGATGGTGCTTGCTAATTAGCAGACACGCATGAAGCAGCACAGTGCATGCAAATGGCAATACAGCTACTCATTAATAATGTCAAATAAGTTGTAGAACATGCATGCATTCATTCACAAAATTTAGAATTTTCAATTTTATTAATAAGTGGATCTCTTCTACAATTGTATTTCAGGTATTCTTATATACAAAAATATCTGATAATAAGAAATTAAAATAATAACATATAAAGGGAGTGAATATGAATGATGAAATTTTATTCCTTTTGATAGTTGATAGAAAAGTTTATATAGACTTTTGAGTTTCTACCAATAAAGATAAATATAAAGATAAAATATAAGGATAACTATCATCATCTTTGTTCAACAATGTCTAAATTTTAAAATATAAACAAAAAAATTGTTTAATAAAAAAAATACAATTCTTCTAAAATCCTTTAATGTGGAACAACCTTTCATCCACTATGTTTCAAGATTATTCCATCAATCTGTTTTATATACAGTATTTGAATCAAAGAAGAAAGAGAAAAAAGAGAGAATCTTCTTTGAAGGATACATAGAACTATGGGAAAAGACAATAAAACCAACAAAAACAAAATAAAGAAAAATATATAAAAAAGACAATTCAAAATGACAAAAAAACCAATATAAGGGACACATAATGAGATAATAGGAATTAACAATTTAAAATTTTTCCAAGTAGTTTCTTTCTTATAATTATATTTGATGACACAATAGAAAGATTCTTAATTAAGAGTAGCAAAAACAAGGTGGAGTTACATTTCAATCAAAGAAATTATCATCTTTATGCAACATTTTGAGCTAAACAATTCAAATAACTTCCATAATCTTACCACATTTTGTTATTTAACTCAAGGAAATGAACAACTCACTTGATGTCAGCAATTAATCACTTTATTCTTTTAAATTCTAAATTAGTTATTATAAAAATTAATTTAACATTTAAAATAGTAAATAGTTAAAATTTTGATAAATAATGTAAAATATAAATTTATAATTTTTTATTAATAATATACACTATTTTAAATATTAATAAATTTTTATTTTATGTATTTAATTTAATTAATATAATAACTATTTTTTTTTTAAAAAAATTTGTTGTTATTTAATGATTTTTGTAATGTACTATTTTGACTTTAGGAATTAAAAAGAAGGTTTGGTTTTTCGAATGATAGAAAACATCATTCAAGATCTTAGATTGATTTTTTTTGCTTTATGTTTTATTTGATATGAAAGAAAGAAAGAGATGAATTCACGGTACAAAAAATCTCAATTTTTAATTTTTGTCAGTGTAGGTCTCATTCATTTTTTTCTCAAAACTTTAGAATTTTCCCTAAACCCTAAATCATAAAAAAAAATATCTTTATTTATATAATCATGAAAGCAATATCTTTATTATTTGTATCTTATTTTTCTGCTACTTAAGAATTTTATATGTAATTTTATCCCAAAACGAATAATAGAAAAAAGTAGAGGCCATTTGTTTAGAAACGTTTTCAATTTTTATTTTTATTTTCGTTTTATAAAAATAATTTCATTTTTATTGATTCTCCATAAACTAACATAACATACATAAGATAAAAGAACGGTGAAACTACGTAAATATAAAAGTTAGAGTATTCCCTAAATACTTATGTTTATTTTATCCATTCTTTTATGGAAACAAGCCTCAAATTCTTGAAGTAATTATCAAGCATATAATTAATTTAATTTTAATTGATGTCAACATCATTTTTACTTTCACTTTTCCACTTTCTTATCATTGCAAATATTCTATTTCTTTCCCAGTAACACGTTCAATGGCTTACGGATAAAGTTTTTGTAGCAATAATTTAAGTCTTTCCTAACAATCAACTCTTAGAAAAAGTGAAAAACCGACACACACAAACACACTATTTGTTTTATATAGTTGCATTTGTCTTAATCCAAAACACTATGTCTCTCTCAAGCATCCATCAATGAAGAAGACCGAACTCAGAAGCTTCTCGCAAGATCATGGCCATGTTACTGTTGAAAGAGGGAAAAAAATTGTATTTGTGTGTGGATTTTTAAAATCTGTTATGGTAAAGTTGTTAGTTTTTATAGTATTATGTAAAACTTGATACTTAACCTATTTTGTTATAAAGGTCAGATTCAATGTCTTGTTTACACCATTTATTGAAACAAATAACGTAACATTATCGTTTTTTTTTAAGTATGCTCCTTCCTCAACGATAAATTAGTGAGAAAATATTATGAAAAAATAATTAGCAGGATAATTACATGGTTCACCGAATCTTTTACTTGATAAGTTAACTGTTTCTTGTGGGATCGATATCTGTCATTATGAACAAATTATTACTTTTGATAATACGGTGTACTTGTTGTAGAAAGTCATCAGCTGACGCTAGACACTTTTTCGCTCACCCTAGACGCTCCTTCACTCATACTAAAAGTTCCTTCACTTACACTGAACGCTCATTTGCTTACGCTAGATGCTCATTTTCTCACTCTAGACGCTTGTTCGCTCATGTTAGACGATCATTCTAGACGCTCGTTCTTTCATGTTAGAAAGTCTTGCTGACAGTCTCGCTAGACGACCCATACGGAAGATGCTAGACGGTCGTGTCCACATATGCTAGACGGTTTGCTCATACACTAGACGAGCTTGTTGGACAATCTGACTAGACAATCTAGATGGAAGATGCTAGACAGTCTTGTTAGATGGTTTGCTCATACGCCAGACGATCTTGTTGGACAATCTCACTAGATGGTCTAAATGGAAGATACTGACAATTTAAATGTTCACATACATATACTAGACGATCTTCTCATACTCTAAATGATATTGCTGGACAATCTCACTAGATGGTATAAAACATCAAATTTGTCTAGTCAGTCTGTTAAACAAACCTTACATCTAACCCTCAAGTTAGTCTAAATGGTCAACTAGACAAACCTAAAACCACTGACGAACCCAAAACTATTGGTTCAACACAATCCACACCACAACTGTCCTCACTAATTAAACACACACCCTTGCAAATCCAGAACGAAGTCCACACCTGAAAACCCTAATATCAACCTTTATTTAAACAAAAAATGTTACCTTTATTTCAACCAACATTAAGTCTTTCATGATTTCTGTGCCCCAATATCTCAACCAACAATCCTTCCAACAACTACTCGGGCCGTCGTCACCAACAATCCCACATCTGACAAAAAAACCCAACTGCAAGAAGCACAATACACACAAACGGAAACCCATCCAAGAGACACCTATAAAGGAAAAGATATGGAACGAGAAGAGACACTTGAGACAGAGAAAAGGAGAAGAGAGAAAAATAGAAAAACTCAAAAGAGAGAAAGGATAGTGAAAATAAAAACAAATTAAAACACAAATCACTTTTTTCCAAAAAAAAAGTACCGAATCGGACACAATCATACAAATTTATTAAAATTGTTACGTTTTTTTGGCCAGATCAATAGTTATCAAATGGGAGTGGCTTCCCTGTATCAACCTATCGTTGCTTATGTATATATTATGCCTATAATATATATGGCCACGCCACCGTCATGAATCTCTTCGGACTTCTAGTGCAGGAAGACCTTTCGTTTCTATTCAGACCAGAATCTCTTACATGACACTTTACCATAATTATCATAAAACTCACTGAGTTTAACGATGTGATTTCTGAATAATGGATGATAAAGAAGGAAAGTAGTAATGTTTTTTCTTTCATTTTTAGAACTAAAAAAATTAACTAATTAACAACTACTATTTGTTGATACAAAATGAATTTCTTGATTGTTGTGTGGGGTAATAAATAAAGAAGTAAAAATCTTAAAGAATCTACAAAGAGGCAACACTTTGAATTTTTAGCTAGAGAACTACTCTATCAACCACAGATTAACTGACATTGGCTTTGGATCTATTAAATGAAATTGTGGCCACCCCTTTATCCATCAACCAGTTCAATATAACAGAGAAAGAGACATGGAGGAAAAATCCAAACGACTTAGCCAAATCGAACAACATAATTCTACTGCTACCAACTTGGTGTTGTCTCATATATATATATATATATTATATCATACTCTTTGTTTTGGATATCCTATGCATTAAATTAAAGTCAATAGAACCTACACAGAATTACATAAACATCATGTATCATGTACTATATACAAGTCACTAAAGTAAACAGTTATTGAAAGAGTGAAAAAAAAGTAAATTCAAATTTTGATGACAATGCTAATAGTCAATACTTTGCATGATAATTCAGGAACATGAACTATTATTTTCTTTATCAACGTACAGTTACTCACTCTAGCTAAAATCAAGAAAAATTCAAGGCATGTTCAACTTGTTACCACACTTGCACCTCCATGCTTCTGGGTAGTACTCTGCAGTCACCGGAGTACCCGGCGGCACCGTCACATGCACCGGTCTGCAGGGTGTACAGTTGCCACACTTGGAGGTGCATAGCGGTGGTGATGACCCAGGTCCAACTAGAAACCTCCTTGCCCAATCCGAGGAAACTTTTGTTTTGCCTTCAAACACCATGCCATGTCCAATTCTCCCCTCATATTTCTGGTCAAAACCATAGTTACTCAATAATTACTTGGTGTTCAATTAACAAAATTGCAACAAATAAGGACACAAACACCATGGACCATACAAACAGAAATTTGAGTGTAACGTATGTTTTCTCTAATCTCTAATGGATGTGGCAAGTGGGACCAAAAGGATGCATGATCCTTATTAGCATGCATGAATACTGAATAGTCAGTGATCAATTCAGTGTACTGTGGACCCAATAAGGAAGCACATGGTCCACTGACCCCTTGTGTTACTCAATCAAAGTTGACTCATGCATCAGACGGCTCACATTTTGCAAAGGTTCCTGCACCCTGCAACTATTTTTTGGTGCATTAATTGCATGTTGTGTTTGGGAAGGTAAAATGTTGGAGACTTTAAAAAATGCTGTTATGTTTCAATTCCAGAATTAGACTTATACTATTCTGGCTTAATCACCATTAAACAAACTCTAATGTTGTAATTTCTATAGTTAGATGGCACATTAAGTAATTGGAGAGTTAAGATTATAAGTTCATAGAAAAAAAGGTAATAATTAAGGAATAATATAACTTATTTGCTCACAGTGGAAAAATATATGATCGTTTCTAAATTCTACCTGATGATCTGCATGAGTTTTGGCCAACATGGGGCACTTGCTTGCATCTGCATTGGAGAAGGGGTGGAATTAGTTTCATCATTTGATAGTTTTTTAGCAAAAGTAGAGAGTAAGAAAGTGATGGAAAAGAAGAAAGGTTGTGGTGTTGCATACCTAAACATGCAATGGTGGTGGCATTAGTGGTGGTGGTGAAGATGAGTGATAGCATGAAGAAAAAGAAGTTTGTTTTGTTTATGAAGTTGTTGGGATTTGATATCTTCCTCTCCATTAGAAGAAGAGAGACCCCTGAGAAAGGGTGTAGATGAAGAAGAGTTCCTTGGTGGTTGCAAAATATGCCTGACACTCTCTCTCTGAGCTTTAAAGAATCTCTCTCCACCCTCAAGCTACAAGCCAGTTGTAGGGTTTACAACACCAGGGACTTGTACGTACCATGCAAATGTGAAGCTAAACAAACACCTAAGTACCTAACACTTTAACCCATTTGTCTGATTTGTCTACGACTTAAAAAGCATATCATGTTCTAAAATTCAATAGCATATGCCCCATGATGTAATTTAACACATAACACCAATGTAAAGACAAAACTATTAAAGTTATTCTCTATTAAACATAATCAGTATGATTAAATACCAACATTGTAATATTATGCTTAAATTAATTAAAGTTTTGAAGATATTTTTTTTAGCAATGAATAAATTAAATATAAGGAATATTTTGGGTTTTTGACCATTATGGAGTTTTTTTTTTTACTAAAATGGGGTCCGTTTAAAAAAAATTACAAATTTAGTTAAGTCGTGATAATTTGACAAGACTTCATATGCACAAATCGTCTCAATTAGACATGACTTTGCCATGTCATACTGAAGTCATGCCAAGTTGGCACGGCTTCTGCCTTATCATACGGAAGTCGTGCCAAGTCGTGTCAACTTGGCACGACTTCTGCCACGTCATATTTTTTAATTTTATTGTTTATATATTGGGTAGTAAGTTATTTAATGTTAAAAAATAATTTGATACATAATTTTCTAAGAGTGTTAGTTTTAAGGAACAAAAAATTGGATAATCGTGTATGGATCATGTTTGAATTGAATGAATAAATACATAAATAAAGAAAATGAATGTTCTAAGAATGTTATGAATGAATAAATACATATATAAAGAAAATGAGGAAATTAATAATCAAACTTGAATTGAATTTTATTATTAAGCTTGTATGTGCGGATAATTGCTTCTATTGTGGCATTTCGTTCTACAATATGAACATTTTTTTTTGATTTATTTGGAATTGAATCATCCATTTCGTTACGAATGCGTTGAGTGTTAGGTCTTCCTGATTGATGTCGACGCATGATGGGTCAAGTAAGAAATTTGGTCCCGTGTAAGTAGATCAATAATCCTAATGAATAAAATTAACAATGTCCTAATGAATAAAATTAAAAATGTGCAAAGAGATAAGAGTGAGAAATACCAATATTAAAAATGTGCAAAGAGATAAGAGTGAGAAATACCAATATGAGTTCATAATTAAGAAAACACATGTAGAGATTAAGTTGTGAATTTATTATTGGAAGTGAAATATAAGATTGAAGGAAGAATATTGAATTGAAATATACATGTAAATTGGAGGGTAGTGAATTGGTGAATTAGGGTGATATAGGTACAATGTTGAAGTGTAGACATCAGACGTACATTTTGTTTCTGAGTCTCTAATTTCACAGATATCTTGCTACTGTGAGTGTGATAAAGACACATGGTATTAAAGAGAGAGAAGGAGTGGATTGATCGAATGTGACAAGGGTTATGCAATGGTGGTGTGGGTTGTGGCAGAGGTGTTTGCGTTACACAAGACATGACAGATTAAAAGCAAACTAGTAAGAAAACATCCCAATCTATGCCAATCATAGCTTCATAGGCTACATACCATGTTTGGCAAACCAGACACTCAAACATTCTACCAAAGATTAACTTTCACACACCCTATCATCACTCATCTTACTAAATTAACACACTATATAATCACTATAACTTTTTTTTATCAAAATCTAATTAATTTTAGAAACCAAAATAATTAATTATTATTAGACTAAATTACAGATCGTTTTAGAGACTAAAAGATTATTGGTATTTAAATTAGTTTCTATTATTAATAAAAATTTATAAAATAGTTTTAAAATTAGTATCTAACCATTAATTAGCTACCACAGTTCTATCTACTGATATTTTAGATTCTAAATTAGTATCTAAAAGACTAATTGAGACTAATTTAGAATCTAAAATATTAGTATAAAAAATCCTGGTAGCTAATTTAGATACCAATTTAAAAACTATTTTATAATTTTGTATTAACAATAGAAACCACTTTAGATCTAAATAATTTTTTAGTTTCTAAATTAGTTAATATAGTGAGTAATTATTCTTGATCTCTAATTTTGGTTGCTATTTAAAGAATTTTTTTGTAGTGAATTACTCAGGTTCACTACAAAAAAATCATGAAATAGAAACTAATTTTAGAGACAAAAAATAATTAGTTGCTATAGTGACTACATTAGAGACAATTTTAGAAACTAAAAAAAAATAGTTTCTAAATTAGTTTCTATTATTGTTAAATAGTTTCGAAATTGGTATCTAATTAGCTACAAAGGTTTTAACTACCAATTATTTAGATTCTAAATTTGGTAGCAAAAACCTTAGTTGCTAATTAGATATCAATTTAGAAATCATTTAACAATAATAAAAACTAATTTATAAATCAATTTTTTTTAGTCTCTAAAATGGTCTCTAATTTAGTCATTATAGCAATTAATTATTTTTGGTTTCTAAAATTGGTTTTTAGTTTCATGATTTTCTTGTAGTGATTACTTAGTGATAAATATTTTGTATTAATATAATAAAAAAACATTACTGTTAGAACTTTTATATTTTATGAACTAGAAAATTTGTTAAAGGATTTTACAAGATTTAAAAAATTGTAGGAATGTATTTACATGTTATAGGAAATGTTGTAGGTGATTGAATATGTAAGATGATGGAATTAACTTCAAATTCTTAAACACTTGTATCAATCTTATTATTAGAGTAAAATGAAAAAAAAGTAAGGAAGTCTTCACTTGGGTTTTTGTTTTTTAGTTACCAATATGTCATTTGTATAGGAAAAATATGTAGTGGTTGAATGTGTTTGTTTTGGAATATTTGTCCAGGAAGCATCAATTTTTTTTTATGTAAAAATATTTAAAAACAAGAAATAAATTAAGAATAGTAAAAATGATATTTTTATAATTAAAATATTAAACATATTTATTTGTAAATTATTAAATAGAAATCATTTTTAGAGACAAAAATAATTAGTTGTTATATTGATTAAATTAGATATTATTTTAAAGACTAAAAGAATTATTAGTATCTAAATTAATTTTTATTATTGATAAATAATTTTTAAATTGATATTTAATTAGCTAACCAAAATTTTAATATCAATTATTTAGACTTTAAAGTTAGTAGTTTTTTTTTAACAATAATAAACTAATTTAGATATCAATAATTTTTTGTCTCTAAAATAATATTTAATTTAGTTAATATCGTAACTATTTATTTTGTTTTTAAAATTAGTTTTTATTTAATATTTTTTTAATTAAATTATCTACACTCTTAATAGTGGTGAAATTTGGAAGATACAACTTCTGGAGAGTATGTATTATTAAGTATTTTTTATGAAAAATTATAAAAGGACTTTATGAATAGAAGCCGAGTTGGAGATTTTTCGAACAGGATTTTCTGCATGCTCTTTTCTGTGTTCCTTCCAACCATTTTTCCAACACACAAAAGGGAGAACCATTCCATTCTCTGCCTGCTTTCTGCTCTCACTGCAACAATCCTTTTCCTCACTTTTACTTTCTTTTTTCCCTTTGCCTTTTTCCAATGCAAAAACTATTTAACAACTCCAATTTTTAAATATTTGAAAAATATGAATTATAATGAAATACCTTTGTCAAAACAAATTGTAGTTTTGGTCTTCTATTTTTTTCCATGTAATCTTAGTTTTCAAATTTAAAAAATAAGCATACTTTTGTTCCAATAAACATGTTTTATTTATTTTATTTTAATCTATTTGAACCCTAAAATTTAAATACATAAATAAATTAAAAATAAAAATAAACATGTGTAAAATTAAAAATTTGATTAAAATTATAGACTATTTTCTAACTATGAAAGCTAAAATATTAAAAAACGAAAACATGGATCAGAAATTACAATTTAACTCATTTTTTATATTTTAAAATTAAATCAATTGTTGAGCATAATATTCATTATTTAGTTGAAAATGATAATACATCTTTAAGTGATTGACTTAGTTTATATAAATTGTGTCAAGAAAATTCTTATTTCAATTACTGTGATGTTAAGTCCATTAATAAATTTATAAAATTTGAGAATTTAGGCACATGATATGGCTCAGGTTCAAGAACAAGCTTTAAAATTAACCATGAGTTTGAGCAGACCATAGTAAAAGGTAGAGGCTAATGAAGTCAGGTCATACCTTTGTTATTCGTTGAAGCATATTATTTGGTCCTAGTTATTTTTTTTCCTTATCATTTAGTATTAGAGCTGTGAATTTGATCCGCACTTCATGGATAAATCCCAATTCACTTCTAAAATAGTTTCCTTTTTATTGGTCCATATTAAATGATTGAGTTAAAACAAATTCTAATTCCAAAAGTAAGTTAGGCTAAGGTAAAATATGTTGGTTACTAAAAAAAAAATACAATTTTTTTTATTAAATAAAGACTAATTTTTTAGATAAAAAATAAAATATTAATAACTAATTAGATATCAATTACATATGGGATTGTCACATGTTGGACCCGTCTTGACTTGCCTGACATTGCTCGACTCGAGTTGGCTTGTTATGACCGACTCGACTCGATGTGGACCCAACATTACTCAACCCAATGCGAGTATGACTCGATTTAACTTACCATGGATCTGACGTGGGTCTGAGATGGGCTCAACTCGAGTCAGCATAATGTGGACCTAACTAAACTCGTTTTGAGGTGGACTTGACTCGAGTCGGCCTGAGGTGGGCCTAAGTCGATTAAGTCTGAGGGGGCCCCAACTTGACTTAGCCTAAAGGGGGTCCAACTCTACTCAACTTATTGTAGGCCCAAAACAACTTAGCCATACCCGGTTCTGACTCGACCCAACTTGACATGGACTTGACTTCACTTGATCTGAGGTGAGCCCGACTCAATTGGGCTTGAAGTGGACCCAACTTGACTCGACTTGATGTATGTCCAACATAGACCCAACTCGACTCAGCCCAATGTGGGCTAGATTTGACTTGACCCAACATGGTCCTGACTTGACTTGGCCCAATGTGAGTCCTACTTAACTCGGTTTGATGGTGGGTCTCACACAACTCGGCTGATATAGGTCTAACTTGATTTGGTCTGAAGTTGACTCAATTCAACTCAGCACAACCTAGACCCTATCAACCTTAGCTTGAGCTAGACTCAACCTAACCCAGTCCAACTCGACCGACCTACTTGACTTAGGCCCGATCTAACCCTATCCATCTTAACCTGAGACCAACTCAAATAGGCTTGGTCTCTGCTTGACTCAACTTGACTTAGACATGACTCAACTTGGTCAACATAGATCTAGACACTCGTCATCTTAGTCTAACCTAACTTGTCCGAAATTGAACTCAACTTGAATTAGTCTCAGTCTGACTAACTTGTGCTCGATCTAACTACTCGATCTAACTAGACGTGGACCTGATTTGTGGATGTGAAATCTCTAACTGATACTAAAGTATGCTAAAATTGAAATTGGACGTATGAAGGACTACTTCAATAAGAGTTATATAATTTTAATACAACTTTTATTGTACAACACTTTTTATTTTACACTTCTCTCTTCACTTATACTTTCTGTCCTTTTGGTTAAAGGAAAATTGAGAGTGTTTTACGTTCATATTATGATATACATAAAAAATTAGCTAGCTCTATGACACTGACAAAGCTCTTATGAAACATTTTATTTCATGTCAGGTTGACAGTGTACCAAAGCCTCGCCTAGTTTGAATTAGGTCCATGGAATTGAATGTGGAGACAAACAAGCAAAGGAGGTAAATCTAGAACATGACCCGCATGTTATGGTCTTGAATGGACAAGTAGAACACTTTTAGCTCTACAGAAGCACAATAATACATACTGCAGGCTTTGTATATGTAAGTTCTTTTGTTGTTGCGTGTGCACTGTTGTGCATGATGGAATTTGGTGAGACCTTAGCAAGTGATGAAGGTTGACAGATGATAGAATCACGGATTTGGTGAAAAGGAAACTCACTACCTAAGGTTGTTCACACCCTCTTGTTTTCACGCATGCTTCTTCAATGTTTGTCATAATATCCAAGATATGATGTCTCCAGCAGCTTCCTTCGAATCACATACTTTGCATGCAAATGCAAGCTGACTGATCCTTCCTTACCCCACCACACGATGGTGGAAATGTGATGGTGACATGTGCAGGAAACTGTGTCCTAATAAGGTTCTCATTCTCTCAATTATTCAGCTTGGAATAAATGCTGGCTGACACTTTTTTTTCTATCTTTGTTTTTTCCCTTACCCTTTTCCTTAACTCATTTGAATTTGGTAGATGAATATATCTTTACCTGATCTCTTTCTTTATCGTGTGCTATGCATTTCCACATTGGAGGAAAAGTATACTCCCCAAGATAGTGATGGATTGTTGTGCTTTATAGATAAGTTCACGTGTAATATATAATATAATATGAACTTTTTTTGTCACTAACTATCACTGAATTCAACTTCCCGAATCAAAAGAAGTGACTCTTGTTTCTGTTTGCTTAATATATCAAAGTAAAATCTGAATATAATTGTTCTGATTCAGTTGGTTCATCTCTGCAGCATCTAACAGCATTAACTCAAAAACTTAATGCTTACATTAGTTGATGGTTCAATATTGATATAGGTACTCTGTTAACTACCACTTCAAGTATGCATAGATTAATTGATACAGAGATAAGAAAAATATCTTTCCTCCTAAACTGTCATAAAACTGAGAAAGGGAAAACAGATTGAGAGAGAATGAGCATTGTTTGGATAAATTTACAAGTTCTTTTAGAAGAATGAAGTAAAACAAATTAAGGAGGTAAAAACTTTGATTGAAATGTTTATGATCTTAAGATGTGACATCTTGCTCTGAATGGAACAATGCACTTGCATGGGGATCCACGACAAAACACTCAAGGGTATTGTTTAGTGGCAATTCTTAGGTAGGCACAAGGTAACAAAGTTCCTTAATTCAGTAAAATACAAATGCCACACAAAAGATATGTTAAACACTGCTTGTTGAAGCGCAATAATAGCTAGTTATGAGAAGAAGGGTTGGTTCAGTGATGCTGAAAAAAGTGCTTTAGCAGATGCCAGTAAAGGTTTGGTTTCTTGTAACTCAATGTTAGCTGGTTATACAAACAATGAGGAAATGGGGTTAGCATAGCAATTTTTGAATGGTAAAGAAGAATGTGGTTTCATAATATTTTTTGGTAGTTGTGTTTATTAACAGTGGTGTGTCTTGAGTTCTGCTTGGCCATTGTTTTGGAAAGATTTTAGATCCTAAGGATAGATGAGGCTAGTCACATTTTCAGTCACAATTGTTCCTTCTTCTGGTTCATGTCACATTCTGGAAGTATATTTTATGTTTGCCTAATTGCAGAGTATGCATTGCTATCACAATTTACTCTTAAAAGGTTGTCTTCTCTTTGTTTTTGGGATGGTTGCATTCCTCTATTATCTTTTGCAGCCACTTGTTAATCCTAAAAATATTTACAGTGCCACAAAAATAAAGTTTTTGCTATTACATATCATGGCCAATCACTTCCTTTGCATTTTCCTTAATCAAACCAAAGGGGAAAACAGTGAAAGCAAGTTTAAGCAAAAATGTGTACCTCATAAAGATAACTTTTGCATGGTTGCAAAAGATTAACGATACTAATAATGAAAATTAGTAGCAGTGCTAATATAAATTTGCTGAGGCATGTCTAATCATTACTATCAGCAATCTGAAGAAACTAATAGGTATTCCAAAAAGTATTTTGGCTTTTGCTATTTGTATCATGTTTAATTGCTAAATTCACTCCTTTTTCTTCTTTCTTTCCTCTGTGAAATTACCTCGTTCTTCTTAATTTGTCCCTCTTTTTCAAATAGTTATGTTCACATATTCTCATTTTCAATGTTCTTTTTCAAAAATAGAGATGAATGAGCACGATTCCAACCTTATCGGTGTGAAAAAAATGAGTGTGTTTGGATTAGAGTATGTTAGAGTGAATGTGTGAAAAAAAAGTTTATTCAGATACGTGAGTGATGTGATGGTTGTAAGAGTATTTTAAATTATTTTGAATAGGGTAAATTATAAGATTACAAATTTACCCTTATATATAAAAAAAGAATAAATAACTATTAATTTTGTGCATATTTTAGTTAATTAAAATAATTTAAAGTTTCATTTATAAATAAAAGAAAAAAATGTAAAATTCAAAGAAATAATTAAATATAATTTTAAATGTAAGTATAATTTTAT
>Ga0123342_1000358_pt1 | contig 69717 bp, 31 predicted proteins | sample Turbeawhitnodule_FD_89960 | JGI IMG/M metagenome (GOLD analysis project Ga0123342, IMG submission 89960) | Root nodule microbial communities of legume samples collected from Mexico - Turtle bean Mexico white nodule | ecosystem: Host-associated > Plants > Roots > Nodule | place: Mexico: Nepantla... | reverse complement strand
TACATAGTGGTATATATATATATATATATATATATATATATATATATATATATATATATATATTTTTTTTTTTTTTTATAATATTTTTTTTTATGTGATGGAAAAAAAATAATTAATAATTAAGATAGAAATAGGTTAGTAATATATGTGAAGTGTTAGTGGATGTTGGTGAAGAAAAGTAATAGTTATAATTATACATCCTAAAATTGGTTTATGAGAAATGATTAAGTCCAAAAGAAAAGAGAGAAAGATGAGAGAAGTTTCCAACAGCCGACAAGAGGGGACAAAAAGAAGCAAGAGTGGGTCCTCAGAGATGATGGATTTATTTAATATTTAATAGATAATAATAAGTTTATGTAATAAAATGTTGATAAAATATGTATTATTAGTCTAAAGTTATAAATGTAATAATATGTGAGTTATGATGGGTGGAAGGTGTGTGTCACTTCACTGTCACTTTCTTCACTACTTTCTTTTTCTTTTTCATGTGATCACCGAATCTCACTCACTATTCACATTTCAATTACTTTAGTGCTTTCTCGCTCAAACTATTATACTTCCACACCTTATTTGTAACTCCTTCAAAAAAATCATTTATGCAAATTCACTGAAATTTTAATATGAAAACATTTATGTATATTTTTAATTTATAAAATTTCATTTCGTTTATTTTAATTTTGTTGTTCTAGTAACCAGCTTATAAAATAAGTTTTTCAAAACAAATTTAGTTTTTAATAACAGCTTATAAGTTTTTTGTTAATAATTTGGCACAGCAAACGACAAAAAAGGGAAAAAAATGTAAATGTTGACAATTCTATAAAGCTGCTTTAGTTTTGTGTGATTTCGAGACAAACGTGAAAGAAAAGAAAACAGAAGAAAACAAGAAAAAAGAGAATGAAGTGATTTTTTTTGTTTATAAAAATAAATAAAAAAGTTATAGTTAATACCATTCATAATTCATGCTACCTATATGATCTACTTATATATAAATCCTATATTGTCGTAAATAGTTAAATACTCGATATTAAATAATCGGTTCAAATAGATATTAATGAGTGCTTTTTATAATTGATTAAAATATTAATATTTATAATATTTTTGTATTAATTTATCATATGTAATTCTTTTAAAAGTTGTTGAGGTTTATGATAATTTAAGTATATTTTTCTCCTTATTTTTTTTTACGTATTTTAAAAATAAAATTGTTACTAAGTTTCAATTATTATCTCAATTAATTTGAATTTGTGATAGGAACATTAATATTATATATACATATGGAAAAATATTTTAAAATAAATCTTCTTTTCTTTAGTTCTTGGAGGTTTTGTTTTGGCAGTTTATATTACTTAAAATTTAAGTCAATAATAATTTAAATATAATTTTCCCTCTTAATCCTTTAAAATTCTTTCTAAAAATAAAATTGTAAGAGAGTTTTCAGCTTCAAATTAAATAAAACTTCATATATAATAATTATATAATGATTGATCTTAATAATATTAGGAATTTGAAATGGAAACATTGTTAATTCATATAATCCATTGTTATCTTATTTATTTCAATCATAAAATTTACTAAGATTTTTTTAAAATTTGAATTTATCTTTCTACACAACTCTATTAAAAATAACCTAAAATGGCATAAATAATTTCTAAAAAATATAGGCATGATAAAAAGAAATAAATGTTTGTAAACTTTTAATAAACATTTTCATTTTCATTATTTTTAACACTTTTTCTACAGTTGCGTTTTTAACACTATTTCATTCTAAATTTATAACTTGTTAAGATGAAATATTTTAGAAGATAATTTATTTATAAAGAATTTAAAATATTTTATAACAAAATAGTTTTAAATGAAAATTATTAAAATAATTAAAATTTGAATTTTTTAAATTTTACTTTAAAAGTAACAATTTAAAATTCTCTATGTTGAATGTCAGTTTATTTTTTTCTGATGTCGGCAAAGTTTAAAGTATTAAATTTTGTTATTATTAAAAAAAAATCATTAACATGTGTCAATATTATTTTCCAACTACCGTTAGTTAATTTTTTTTTTGTAATATCAACAGTGTTTGTTAATTGATGTTAAACATAACATTTTTTAACATCAAGTGAGAATATTCTAAGTTGATGCTAATTATGGTGATTTTCTGCTAACATCAATGAAAAGGTATGTTAGAATTAGCTTTCGATCAGCATTAATTAAAGATTTATAAAGCTTTATCAGAACTATTTTCTATTCATGTTAGTAATAGTCATAGTGTTTTTTTTTTATCAATACCAATAATATTAATTATTGTTTGACATAAGCTTGGGTTATTTAGTTGACGTTGTTAGAGATTATCTTTAAATTAACAGATTATCTTTTAATTTATAAAATTATTGTAGTAGTTTATTCGTTATTTTTTAGTTGATGTTTGTTAAGATTTTTAAATTAATATTGATGAAAATATTTTTTGTGAATGTATCAATTGAAATTTATATGATTATTTTTTTAATGATGTTAGAGAGAATTATTTTTTGATTGATGATTGAATTAATTAATAAATTAAAGTCCTTAGTCTCTTTTACAAATATATATTGTAAACTAGCCCTGCAAATTGTGTCCAAAATATGCAGTTTTTTGTCCTTTTAATCATGTTTTTGGTATTTAGTTTCACTAACCACGCATAGGTTCTTCAACATTTTCCATCTATCAATTCCAAATTCTATTCTCTCGTAAAGTTTTGATGTCAATGGGATTAACTAAGTAAGGAAATAATATTGCGTATTGAACTTCCATTGAGAAAATTTTGGTGTTGATTTATTATTCGTGGTCAGAGAAAGCTTGGGCTTTTCTTGACGCTGGTTTTGGTTATTTGAATTTTTTTGGTCTTCTCTAGTCCATGAAATATAGCAACCAAACTTTAGAATTTCTTTATGCATCTCCATAATTTCTTTATGCACCTCCATAATTATTGTAATTAAAAATACTTTTCCAAATTTGTATTTTGAATTTTACAATTCAGGAGTAATTTTCTAATTTAGAAGTCATTTTCTAATTTCAGTTGTTGAGAAAAAAAAATATGACATGATGGATAAGTAAATTTTATGAAAAACTTTAAATTCCATTGATAAATTAAGGACTATATTATTTTTGTTATGAAATTTAATTTCTCATTTAAGCAATATCTTACATGAAAACTTAAATTTATATTATGAGTTTGACGAAAATATAATAAGTTACGTGACTCCTATAAAAAAAATTTAATACAAAAACATACTTTAAAAAATAATTAAACATGATATAAAATTAAATTTATTTCCCAAGTCTAGTTTGAATCGCTCAAATTAAAAACCAAACATGACTATTTTCGCCATAAATTAGGCCTAGCAAAAGAAACTATATTTTTGTACACCATGATTAACAAAAAAATTATATGAATATTTGTGGGAAGAAGTACTCATGTTAGTGTTTAAGTATCTTTAAACACGAGTTTCTCTAAAGTTATCTATAAAAAAACACATTTTTTTCTCAAAATTAATAACTTTTAGGATTCAACTCCTCTAACCTAAAATGACATAATTATTTTTTTAATTAATAAATAAAATTAAGTAAAACACTTTAGGAATATCTCATCCTTTATATAAAACTGTTTAAGCTTGCTCAAAACATTTTACAGCATATAGAATGAATCGATGCTGCTTAAATAAGTTGAACGAGCATGAATTCTTCAGCTGCCTTCACAGCACGTAATGAAATAATTAATAAATAATATAATTACCATGATAATTATTACGATTACATGTGCATAACACTTTTTTAATTTTTTTTATCGATAAAATAATAAAATAAATTAAAAAATAACACTTAAAAAAAACAAAATACTTTCCAGCCAGGATTTTGGATACTTAATTTAATTATAATGCGTGAAATTTATGGTTAAACTTAGGAAATAAATAAATAGTACTTGTTAATGCGTTAATGCTTAAGACACTATACTGCTAATCAACACCGTTTACGCAAAGCAGGTAGCTAAATATGGAAAGTACATAAATCTTATAAAGCAAGCATTAATATGGAAATTAAGTCTTGATTATTGAAACTAAAACACATTGATATATATGGCAAAAGAGTACACTAATTAATTGGTAAGATTCAAAATGAGGAAATTAAGATCCGTTTAACCCTGGTTGCGGCTACATTTCTCAAAGTAAGAAGCGAGTTCATATCAGCAAATTCACTTCATCTTTGGATTTGGTCTATATTGTCAACAACATCTGCATTAATTCAATGACTTATTTCTTTCATTTTTTCAATCAATGGGGAAAGGTTTTCAAAATAGCCATGTGTACAAGCATGCATTGATAAGTATAACCTTAAACAAAACTACGTGGTCATCGAAGCACCTCTTGACTTCGTAACAGGTGTGTACTCGAAACTAGTTTTGTCAACTCTGACATGAACAACTATTGTGTCACTCAACACTTTCTGATCGAATTAGTGGCTTCATTTTCATCACACGACAGTATTTCGTGTGAAGCTGTTTTTAACCTTGTCTTTGATGCACCTATGTGAAACCTAATCACAACTCACCACGGTGCCTTACTTCGTCTACGGGAATGAATGAGTTGAATATTACTTGTTTGAAACACACTTCTTGGTTATCTAATTTTGAAATTTAACGTTCCACGTTTCCACGGTTGTATACCGACAAGTGTTCCACATACACAGATCCCCTCACGTAGAATTCCTCATTTTTAACTCCTTTGTAGGTTTCAGTGGAAAAATGCTTAAAATCTTGTATCTAATTAATTTTATTATTTCACAAGTAACTAAAGAATATAACATTTTGTTTCAGTAAGTTACATCAAACTTTTATTTTGCTTCAATCAGCAACGTAAGCATAACATTATCTATTGCTTCTCTTTTCGTTTATTTTTTTACCACCTCAGGTGTTGTTTATTTTCAACAAACAGAAAACTTAGTTTTCATATTTGAACGGTTTGTGTTAAATACTAATACTTAGTCGTGTTTTCAATTTCTTTAATTATATATATATATATATATATATATATATATTTTTTTTTTTTCAAATATGCTATTCATTAAAAAAAATTAATTTTAGAGAAAGAAATAATTAATTGTTATATTGACTAAATTTTAACTATTTTAGAAATAAATAAAAAAATTATGATTTCTATAAATAATTTTTAAATTGATATATAATTAGTTATTAAAGTTTTAACTACCGATTATTTAGATTCTAATTTGGTAGTAAAAACTTGCATAATTATTTTTTCTACACAATAACTAATAAAACAATAACTAATTTTAAAAATAAAAAATAACTAATTATTCTAATATTGATAAAAAAAATTAAATTAATTTTTAAATTGATATTTAACATTAACTACTAAAATTTTAGTTACTAACTACTCTAAATTCTAAATTAATTATTATAAATTTAGAATATATAATAGTTAGTAAAATCTTAATAATTAATGTTATATACTAATTTAAAAATTATTTTGTAATTTTTTTATTAATAATAAAAATTAATTTAAATATTAATATTTTTATAATTTATAAATAGTATCTAACTTAATTAATAATTGATATAGAAACTATTTATTTATTTATTTCTAAAATTATTTATTATTTAATATTTTTTATTATATAATAAATTATGTTTAGAAAATATTACCTTATAAATCTTTAGATCATACACTTCAAAAGTCTTAAAAATCATAAATTCACATAGAAACTATATATACACATCAATGACTATTAAACTTTAAGTTTCTTAGTCTTAAATAATTTTCATTATCTGACACTTAATCGAACATTTAAAAAACGTTACCAAAACATAAGAAGATAGCTCAAATTCTATTTCAAGTAATTTATATTTATCTTTTTTGAAAGGATAATAATTAAAATTCATTTAAAACCAAGTTTGATTTTAAATCTCTTGTTAAAATATTTTTCAGACAAAAACCAAAGAAAATTTTAAAACATGATGCTAAATAAATATAATATAACATAATAGAGAGAGAAATATCAAGGTTGCCATTTTATTAGAGCTAAAGGTTAAAAAGTAAATAAAGATGATTAAACTTCAAAAAAATGTATATCATTGTAAAATAGTATGTCTCAAGTACTTATAGGAATACTTCAAAGTATTTAGTCTATTTTGAATTATTGTTGTACTTTTTTTTTTGTTGAACGGCATCATTGTACTTATTAGTTTGGATTTGAGGCGCTTTTTGATGCCAAAATTTCAGCCTTAGTTGATTTAGATGAGTTAAATGATTAAACATTGGACAAGTTTTTATAAGAACTTCTATAAGAAATAAAAGAGATAAAGAAAAATTGGTAATAGTTTCTTTAAAAATTAACAAATGTTTAGTTTTGAAAATTATGAATAATTTACAAGAAGAGTGACCCAATTTATTTTAATTCTATAATTTGATTAATTGTTTTTAATGCTAGAATTTGATTCATTGTTCTTTTTGTTATTGGTGATGGACTTTAGGCTTTATAGTTGGTTTGAGATGGAATCCTTACACTGATTCTTATAGCAACTAATATATTAATAACCTGTTATAAGGGGAAAGAAGACACGATCCAGTTCAACATAGCTAGCAAATAAGACGAATATATTTAAGTTCATTATTGGATTCTTTCATATGTTTGCAGCTGTTACTACTTATCTTAGTTGTATAATCGATAACAAATAATTCAGATTTTATTTCTTTATTCGATCAATGACTGATTCCATTCTACTTTGCTATAGTACTCAGTAAAAGAAAAGAACAAAATGGATTTTTTCCAACTATGTTTTTAAAATATTATTCGTTAATTCACTAGTCAGCTAACAAATAGACTCCTTCCAATAATGTTAAATATTATATACAACTGAGTCAAACAGGGGACTATAACTATAACTTTTTGTGTTTGTATATTTATTTAATTTGATTTTCAATTGTTTTACAAATTTTATTTCACAAGTATAATTTTGTATAAGGTTGAAACATCCAAGTGCTTTTTCCATAAAAATTTCTTTCCCGAAACAAAAAAACAAATTTTATGTACTTACTAGAATTGGTTTTGAATATATCACTAGTTGCGAAAAAAATAATCTTATCTAAAAAAAATGTAAAGACACCATGAGGAGGAAAAAATAGAATAAAATAGAAGTATTTCTTGACGTTCAGACTGTTATATATGTTTATTGAGTTTTATAGAGTTATACATGTTATGCAAGAAACTCAAAAAATGAGACTTATTAATGTCTGACTTGAAAGTGATTTTGTCTTGGTTTGTACTAACTTTATTGTTAGAACTAATGTTTCGTGGATGCTTCGTAATCGATAAAATACTTGTTTTAATTATGTGGGAAAATCAGGTTTGAGGTTACTCATATTTTTTCGTGAAGAAAATGCATGTGCGGATAAGATCAATTTAGAATTTATTTATAGAGAACCATTTAATTGAAAATTCTTTATAAAAATGTATAGTTTACCTATGTATCGTTTTTGTTAGCATATGAATTTTGATATAGTTCCCCTATATTTTTATATTTTCTTTCTTTTTTCTTTTTTAATAATATTTTTTTCATGTGATGATAGATAATTGTTGTTATTTGAGATATCAACCTAACTGAGATGTCAAATTACATAATAATATCATGAAAGTTTTTATAAATATAAAAAAGAACTTCAAATAAACAAACAAATGGACTACTCTCCGCATAAATTAAGTTGTACAATATTAATACGGCAATAGTATATTATTTTTACACTACTTATTTATTAAATATTAATAACCATACATTTCGACATATTTCTTTAACGGAAATGCAAGTGTGAAAACTATTGTTTTGAAATTAAATGCAATTAGATTTTATATTAAATAAAAATAAATTTTAGAGACAAAAAAAAATTAATTACTATATTAATTCACTAAATTAAATACTATTTTACATTTATTGATATTTAAAGTAGTTTAAATTTTTAATAAAAATATATAAACTAGTTTTTAACTTGGTATGTAATTATTCACTAGTCAAAATCTCGATAGTTAATCAAATATCAATTTAAAAATTAGTTTATAATTTTTTATTAATAATAAACATTATTTTATATATAAATAATTTTTTATTTTATAAAATAATATATAATTTATTTCATATAGTAATTAATTATTTTTTGTTTCTTAATTTTTATTTAATGATTATTTTTAATTTTTATATAAAAAAGTGATGAATTTTAATGTAAGAGCTATTGAAGATTCACATCGACTAGATATTAGAACATTTCATAATTTATAAATGAGCGTAAACCTCATTTTATAAATTGATTTTATTAGATTGAGTTAGACGTGAAGTTCATCTTTTAATATAGTATCAAAGTCACTTTTGAACTTATCTTAAATGTTTCTTGAACTTATCAATATTGAATTAGACTTAAAATTTATCCTAACATATAAATAGTAGGACAGAAATAGATGGTCGGGATCATAAAGTGTTTGGTTTAATTTATTTTAAAAATAATGAATTATTTTTCTAGCATCTTGGAATATTTTAAAAAAAATATGGTTAGGGCAAAATAGTTGAAGGCATTTGACGAGCACAATCTCTTAATAAAAGAAGTTTACGAGACATATTTTTCAGTTGCAATATCTTGGATGGACATGTTCAATAGGCTGACGTCAAGTCCCAAGAATAAGAATACGAATGCATGTAAAAGCATTAAGAGAAAGCATGCGGTAGAAAGACAGATAGAAGAAAGGTCGTTGAGTTTCGTGCACGGATCTATATTTACAAATAAATAAATTAGAATAACATTACTCTATTTATACATATATAATAATATCACAACCTTCCAAATAAAACGCATAGCCATTTTGTGGCAAAAGTATTTAATTAAGAAATGGTTTTATTAAAAGCATAGATATAAAATTTAATATTTTAAAAACATGTAACTTGTGATAGAGAATTATGAACAAATCTGAGGTAATGCTGGCTGGCTTTCAAGTTTCAATTAATTAATCAATTTAAAATTCAACAACCATGAATCAGATTTGTCGTGGTCCATGGAATAAAACAAATATATATATTATTATAAAAGAGAAGAAACGTGGTATTTAAAAGGAGGGTAAGGTGTTGGGAACCTGAGAAGCTGATATGCTTCCTTATTACTAGGTAGAGAACCTTCTGGATCTCTCTCCATTCACCACTTGAAGGTGATTTTAGTTTGGTTTGGTGAAGATGGGAAGAGCTCCTTGTTGCTCCAAAGTAGGGTTGCACAGAGGTCCATGGACTCCACGAGAAGATGCATTGCTCACTAAGTATATTCAAGCTCATGGAGAAGGCCAGTGGAGATCACTGCCAAAAAGAGCTGGTAATCTCAATCTTCTTCATTTGCTTCTCCCTTCGTAATCATCATCTCCTTTCTTCGCAATTGCTTTTCTTGATCCTGTTATCATCGTCAAACTTTCGCTGTATAATATGTTTGTTACCTCTGTGTAAATGGCATCTTTCGTTCTTTCTTATACCATTGTACATCTCTGATTGTCTTTATTCTATTAACTTTCATTTTTTAGTCGGATTAATTTTACGCTTCTCTTCCATTATTTCAACGCATCATCTAATCGTACTGTCATAAATAATAAAATAATTAATTTTTCGAATAACTCTTAGAAAGTTATATTTAGAGTAATTATAAATGAAGGTTAAATAAAATTTATGTCATATATTTTTCTTTTTTTGAAATATTGGTGGGGACAAGGTGTGCGGTGATAGCTGTCAAAAATTATATTTTCTTGGTAACATCTTAATTCAAGTTGTCCCCCACCTTCAATCACCTGAGTTAATTAAGTGAGGTTTATTGTACCACAACACATATGAACATGGTAAGTTTACTGTAGCCACACTGTCTTTTAGTTTTGTTTTGAGTTAGATAATGATGGTTGGTGGCTGATGCAGGTCTTCTTAGATGCGGAAAAAGTTGCAGACTGAGATGGATGAACTATCTGAGACCTGATATAAAGAGAGGAAACATAAGTCCAGAAGAAGATGATCTCATAATTAGAATGCATTCACTTTTAGGAAATCGATGGTCCCTCATTGCAGGAAGATTACCAGGACGAACAGATAATGAGATAAAGAATTACTGGAATACCCATCTTAGTAAGAAGCTGAGAAATCAAGGAACAGATCCTAAGACACACCACAAGTTAACTGTACCGCCAGAGAAGAAGAAGGGCAAAAAGAAGAACAAGCAAAAGAATGAGAATAAGAAAGGGAGCTCAGAGAAAACCTTAGTTTATCTACCAAAAGCCGTAAGGGTTAAGGCTCTGTCATGTGTGCCTCGAACGGAGAGCACCTTCACCCTGGATTCGAATTCAGGTAGTGCATCAACGAGCCAGGAGAAAGTTCAGAGCCCCGAAGAAGAAGCAAGAGAGGTAAACATGGTTTGGGGGGTAGGCAGCGATGGAGACAATGGCGAGGTTGGAATATTCTTTGGTGAAGACCATGACCTGGTCTACAGCTCCTCTTACGTGGAATCTCATTCTGATAATGTTCACACTGATCATGGTACGCTTGAAAAGCTCTATGAAGAGTACCTGCAGCTCTTGAAGGATGAAGAGAAACCTGCAGATGAATTAGATTCTTTTGCTCAATCTTTATTGGTGTAGATGTAGAAATAATGGTAAAATATATGGTTGGAACTAATAAAATAAAGTTTGCTCTAGCTAGCATGTGACCATTGTATTATTCCTTCATCACTGTTGATTAAGTAATTAGAATAACCTTCTAAGTTATTAATTAACAATTAGGAAAATTATTATTTTAATTATAAAGAGTAGTTTTTAGTTATTGATGGAATTAATAATTAGAGCCTTTTTTAATGACCCGTGAACATTAGTTTGGTCACTCTCCATAATGTTATGTTAGTGGAGAGGTTTTCATTCATTTAATAATAACTATAAAATTGTTTTCCATAAATTTTTGTGAAGTTAACATATAGGTATTATAATTGTAATATTTATTTAGTACATGATCTAGTTCAGGAAAATGGAGAACATACGATCAACCAATTTTTTTTGCTTTACATAAAGAGTGAATTTGATCTTTTTACATAAAGTGAATTTTATCTTTTTACATAAAGTGTGTGATTTTTAAATAGAATGTATCACTCATCTTAAATATACAACACACTCTTTTCTCATTAATCTTTATTTTCTCTTATAGATAATGTTTTGTTAGATGTTTTTTTTTTCTTTGTTATTTTAGTTGATACGAGTACTCTAATATATATATTTTTCAGATATTTATACATGATCTTTAATAGTAAATAACATAATAGGTTAAAAAAAAATTTTAAAAAAAATTAAATTAAAAGAAGCAATTTAGATGTGTTTCAATCTTTATAAAAATAAAAAATCGTTACTACAAACAATATATCAAACTAAAAAAAATATAATAGGTTCAACAATAATTAAATTGAACTTTAAATGTATCTCAATTTTACAAAACTAATTTATAAAATAAGATTTACATACATTTATAATACATTTCATATTATAAATTAACATTATTTCTAATGAATAACAATCCCAAACAAAAATCATTTAACTTTATTTCTAATGAATGACCATCCCAAACAAAATTGCCCATTTAACTAATAGCTTATTGTTTGTGAGGAGTAACAGAAACACAAGTGGAGATGGCTATTTTGGCTATAAGCTAGGAGCGAATTAGGTTCAAGTTAAAAATGTGAACTAAGATATCTTACTGTGTTAGAAAGTGAGATAAACCTCCTTCCAGCGAAGTGAGATGTTTGAAACTTAGCTTCTCACGTGCTTACCTTCTAGCCCGTCATCGTTAGAGATACATCAACACTCATATTCAACTCTTAGTTAATCTTACGAGTCTGCACGTAAAAAAATTAATATTAGCAAACATTTAGGAATTCGAAAATACTTAAAGTAATAGGATTAGCTTTAACAATTGATAGAGATTTCTTTGATATTTTGAGTTCCCGACAAAAATAATGACAGACTTATTTAGTTTTAAGTATATTTTTTATTTTCACAATTTTTGTTGTATTTTCATAATTTTTATAAAATACAGAGTAACATTTAAATATAAGAAAATGAAAACATAATTTAAAAAAATATTTATTAAACTAATAATCATACGTAATAATTAATGAGAATTGTCTTATTGAAAAAATATGGAGATATAGCATAATACTAAAATAATACTAATCTCTTGAAAAATAATATTACAAGACTCAGAATATATATATGTATATATATATAAATTTATAATATTAATAGAAAATACTATGTTTTAAAGTTCATACGAATTTCAACGCATGTAATAAAAAAGGTGCAACTAGTTTGTGTATGAAGTAAAAATGGTATATTTATATATTATAAATTAAAGCAACTCCCAATTTTGAATAATGATTATCAATTGTTGAGATTTGTTATTTTAAAACCCATGGAAGAATCCAGTCCTCAGTGAGAAGCATGGAGTTTCTTTTCTAATACAAACCAAGATAAATATCCTTATTTTATATAAACTATTCTTACTATAATATTTAAGTTTTTTTGGTAATTTAAATAGTAAAGTAGTAGAATAAAAAATACAGAATATAAAAAATATATTTATTCTAATGATATCTGCGTATATTATTTCTTCTATTTTCAACTTACTAACAACACGTTTGCCCTAAAGTCGCCGAAATTTATGCAAGAGGAAGTGATGTGTTTAATAGATGCGTGTGAGATAAGTTGAGTGAATTAGTAGTTGTTTTTTTAAGTGACAATTTCAGGTGTGTGTCATGTATAAGTATGTATGTATATGTATGTATGAAAATTAAGATCTGCGAATATTAAAATGGCATACGAGCATCAATAATACATCCTAACTATTTTATACACATTTTCTTATTGGATTTAGTTATCGCCTCTGTAACAAAATTATTTTGTTAAAAAAGGACAAATTTAGAAAGAAATGAATTGATGTAATAACTAATCATTATACGATAAAAAAAAAATATTTTTAATAAATCATATCATGGCACCTACCTCCAAAAAGAGGATCTTATTTTTATTTAGGTTCAAATCAAACTACTGGCTTTACTTTATCTGACCAAGTTGTCATTATAGTTTCATACCAACCAAAGCAAGGTTTGGCACGAACTACTAACTCAGGTTCTTATGACTTTCTTACATTTTATTCTCTAACTTTAGTATAATTCATTTTGAAAGTATTGAAAGAATTGTTCTTCAAATAATTGGTTTAGTATAATTTATATAAAGACATAAGTTTGTGAGAGTTAATTTTTCTTTGGAACAATTTCAAGAAGAATATTTATGATAATTTAAACAATATTGTTTAATAAAATTTATAATTGAAGTACATGATGTGAAAACATAGTTATTTGTATAGGCAACTATTGCTTAAAATTTTTTATATTGTAAAAAATGGAGAAAAAAATACTTCAAATATATATAAGTTAATTATAAAGTTCGTAAAATTAAATAATTACATTAACATAATATTAATATTGAAGTGAATTTGGTAGTACGAAATTAATAAAATGAAGATAAACAACACGTTTGAACATGTATCATTTATTGTAAATGCATATGAGAACTAATATTACTTTTAATTTAAAACGTATATAGTATTATGTTTTGTGAACTAAGCTGTCCAAACATACCTATAATTAATTAGGTAATAAACTTATGTTAATTTAATGGATGAAGCCCTCTTCCTCCAACCAGATACTATTTATTAAGATTTTGAAAAGAGAACGCAATCAAATATGAATTATAAATAGATAGACAAGTTACCATATATAAGGTTACTGAAATAGGTCAGTTGTCTCAAGCAAATTGACAAAAAAAAAGTACGATAAGGCAGGCCATTCAAATTAATATTTATATTACTTTTAGCTCAATTTGTAATTAAATTTTAATTTTCTAATTTCAATTTTGGATTTATAATTTTAGTAGACTGAGCAAACTTGAGAATTGTTCTGTGGCAACAATCGCCCTACCCAAGACCAAGTTCAAGGCTCTCCTATATTTTCTGACATCGCTTTAGTAATAAAAAAAATGTTTGTTTAAGGTTATAAACTGATAGCTACGATGTCAATTTTGGCACCCTAAAACTTCTGATAGGTACAAGGTTATAAACAGTTTTGTTTAACTCTGCTCCCTTGTACCTCATTTTTCATACATCTAACATAAGTTCAGTGCTGTGCACCAAACAACAGTATACACTCACTGTTTCCACTCCCATACAGCTTACTCCTACACTCACTCCACTCCTAATATTCATCCTAATAAAACACCATGATCAGGATATAAGTACTGTGACTAAGAAAATAAGAATGTACCTCAATACCAATACTCCTACCAATGTCAATCAATTTCATAACAGTATTAATTAGACCAACTAATTCCATGCAAATTTGAGTTTTAGTTCACAGAAAATATTGTCTTATCAATACCCGATTTGCTTAGACTGTACTTACTGCAAACTAAGCTAGTCCTCAGCAATTTAGTTGACTATATTTTCTGCTATCAGTTTTGTTCCACTCTGCCCCCATTTAGTTAGTTCATTTTTCATACATTTTAACTTGGGTTCAGTTCTATGGTTATATGTCTCTTGCAATGCGCTTATAGTACCCCCCTCAGTCTGATTCAACCTTTCCCTGCTTCTGATCCCCTTGTACCTAGTTGTGATTTTCTGGATACAAAGAAATCGATCTTATGTACTTAAATTCTGCAGTCTAAGTATGAAATTGAACATTGGGATTTTTGTGTTTCATCTATATTCATATTTTTTTTTAAATACTCCAATTACTATTAGTATATTCAGACTAATTACCACTCATTTAATACAATATTTAAAACATATAAATAAGACAATAATTATCTGTTTAATATTATATTTAAAACATATAAATCAGATTATAAATCGATTATAAATTATTAGCGATTATAGGTTATTGTTATAAAATCCATTTATTACTCATGATAATCATTCAATGTTTTTGTTAATGGTCTGAGTTCAATAAGACTTATAAATAGGTGATGACTCGATGACACATTAAACTTTAATCTATACTCTTATTCTTAATTTTTTGTTAAGAATTTATCATCATCTTTGTATTCTTACTAAATTAAGCATAGGAGAGTCTTTTGAAGGTAGATATCCCTTTTTCTCGTAGTTGAAAGTTCGGTTTTGTAGATGGATCTTCCTCTCTCATCAAAAACCAATTGAAAGTATGTTATTTGTGATCTTCTTCCTTCTTCTTTCTCAACTTCTCGGTGTATCGCACATATGATGTGTACTTATAAGATGTTACAATAATAAATTCAAAACAAATTTAATTAAGTAATTTTATCTCTAAAAAATATATACTTACCTGATCGAATTACCTATTTATATAAGAAATATTGAGCTTCATTAGGCTAATTGAACTTTTGCTATTTATACTTTTATTTACTAAGTTTATATCTCATATCTTACTTTATTTTGGTGTGATTTGTATACTGGATCTTGTCAAATTATTTTAACTCTGTTTGCGAGATTTTAGATCTACGTTCTTCTAACTAAATTTACTTGTAATCTGGTAGCCATTTGTCAAAAATCTAATGGTTCGATAAATATGAAAGTTCTTGAGAACCTTTCAATTTCTCAGAACCTAACCATTTAGCGATTTTAAATAATATTGGCTGGCTGGACTGTCAACTTGTCATTAAACACCAATAAGGAGAAGGAAATGCGCTTTCAGTGGTTATGGTATACCTATGTTCTTCTACAATTCTATGTTCTTCCTGATTCTTCTACTCTTCTCTGCCACTCCTGTCACCATCCACCTATGTTTGGCTTCTCAAGAGGGACAATTCTCGAGACAATTAGTGGAGATTTTGTGGGGAAGAGAAGTTTTTGTGTTGTGATAACCTAGAATCCTCAATGCGTAGATCAATCGATTTTCAATTGGTTTCCGTTTTTGTTTGCATTAAATTTTGTTGTTGTTGTCTTCTTTCAAAAAAAATTGTTGCTAGACATTCATATAAAGACCATTTTTGTTTGACGGGTTGAATATTCATTAACTTGATGAAGTTATTCGTTGGGGGGAATGATATTGGTTGATTAAATTTCTGTTTTTGGGAAGAACATTTCATAACATACAAAAGAAACAATCAAAGAGAAAGAGTTACAGGCCAATAAACTGTGTATTTTAAACTGGAAAATAAGTGTTCTTTGATATTGGATTCAGGGTATCTAATATTCCTTTCACACAAATAAGTGCCCCTTCCCATCTAATCTAAATTATTTAATATCTGTTTACTCCCACTGCACTTTGCAACTATCATTACTTGTTATACCTGTATACATTCATCTTCTTCTACAAACCTCTTTAAGACAATTTCTAATGTGTGAAGAAAATTATTATAAGGGTCACTATCATAATCTCATAGTGTCTAACAATTATTTTTAATTATAAATTAATACTTTAATTAATTTAAAATATAAAATAATTAATAGCTAAAATCTTAATAGCTAATGTTAGAAATTGTTTAAAATTATTCTATAATTTTTTTATTAATAATAAAAATTCTTTACTTATTATAATTATTTAGTTTATAAAATAATATCTAACTTAATTAAATTAATTTTTTATTTATTTATAAAATTAACTGTTGTTTAATATTTTTTTAAGTTATTTATAGTTAATAAATATAATATAGTTTGCTTATAAGAATTTTTGTTTCTATCTTGTACCGAGTAAAACTCGAAAGATTATAGCTTAAAATGTCCTACTGGTAATTCTTTGTTTGGAGCATGAAATTATAATTTGTAGTCATTGTATTTTGTTGGACAGAGATTGTATTTTCAAATGTTGTATAGATAATCTTGCTTTATAGTTTGAAAACCTGAATTTATAGTAATTATAATTCACAAACTGATTTTTTTTTATTTTCGTTGTTGATTTAAATTTATTGTGCTGATAGTAACACAACACGTATACAAAATAAAATAAAAATTGTGAACAAAAGAAAATATAGAATAAAAAACCATTTAACACTAATAGAAACTAATTATTTTTTAAAATGTTTTCTAATTTATTCATTATAGCAACTAATTATTTTTTTCTCTAAAATTAGTTTATATTTCATGACTTTCTTGTAGTGATAATTAAATTCTGAATAATATAATATAAATAAAATTATTAAAATAATAACCTATAATTTCAAATAATGTATTTTACTAATTCTGGTTAATAAGAAAATATTTTTTAAATATTTCTAAAAATAAATACAAACATATTATTAAATTAGAACAAAAAAAAATGAAAAAAACACCTAAAAAATCATAAAAAACAAAAATTGGAAAATTTGGAAAAAAAATAAGTATAACCGATTATGTTTTGCCTTAAAAAATAACATAATCGATTACTCACTGTTTTTAGGAGTCTAATTGATTACCCACGATTTTTAGGAGCCTGATCGATTGTGTTGAATATTTTAATAGCATAATCGAATATGTTTATTTCAACACACACCACATAATCGATTATTCTAAAAAAAAATAGAGACGAATCAATTATGTTGTATGCTTAATCAATTAACAACTATTTTTTAAGATATAATCGCAGTGAAAAATCTTAAAATTATTATTTATATTTTTATTATTATTTTATAAATTAATATGAAATATTATTATTTTAATATTTATACTATTAATATTAATACTTTTTTATTATAAATATATTTATATTTTTAGATATATAGGTATTTTTATTTTATTACAAATACTTTTTTAATATTTTTTTATTTTTATTATGAATATATTAAATATTTTTGGATATGTACAGTTTATTTGGAATGAAATTAAATAAAATTAATAATCTAAACTATTTTTTTATTAATATTAAGGATAAAAACGTAAATTTATAAGTGCTTATGTGTTTTTTTTTTCTTTCACTAATGTTTCTCTTCAATAATGCAAAGCATAAATTTTTATTTTTTTTTCTTTCCACACTCCTTTTTCCTCATATATATCTCTTGATGCAAATAAGGAGTGCACTCTCACATCCCCCATGAGCAATGCATCCCTAAACCCACTTCCCACTTTCTTCGGGGCACATTCAACACTATTTTTTATTTAGGGTCAGCTTTTCGCAATCTGCATGTTTTTTTTTTGCCAACATTAATGTATGTTTCTTGTAGTGTATGCACGTAACTTCTTAGATAAGTTGATCTAGCAAGTGGCACTTAGCTCGCGAGCACCGACAACAAAGGTTTAATTAATTCCACTTTATTTTGAAGATTTCGTATATATTTTGCAGTTGCGGTCCATTGCAGTCAAAGTCTGCCTCTGATTTCATATGATACGATCGTCAATTTCATAAACACGTAAGATATGTATAATTAAATGCTATCTGTCAACCAAAGCTAGCTAACGTTTTGTTTTTTCTTTTCAATTTTCAAGGAAAGAAGCCACTGAAAGGAACACTAAAGAAATTAATTAATATCGCAATATGCATGGTAAGACATTTTACACTTCCCACTTTGAATCCACCCCTATGCGTGTCCAAAATTCAAAAGATAGTATGTATAAAATTTCCATATTATTTTAGGGTATAACAATGATGTTTATACTTAGACTTTTATACAACATTTCAACTTTTCACGGTGGATCCTAATGTGTTTCTTCTGATTTTTATGTAATGATTTTAAAAAAGAACTAGCTCCTTCCAACGTAGTTGGATTTGGGTCTAGCCACATGGGAGATTGTATTAATTTTCTGAATCAGTGTTTGGTCTTATTTTTCATCTCTATAGTGGAAAATTCGTCTAAAGTTTCAAAGAATGATATGTTGGATTTCAACGTGATTAAGTTTTTTGGTATTAAGACTCGTAGTGGTAAAGTTCTTCGTCCTTTTTCTGTTAGATAGAAATTTCCTTCACTAGGTTGGGTTAAAATTAATACTGATGGGGCTGCTAGGGGTATCCTGGTCTTGCTACTTGTGGAGGTATTTTTCGTGGGAGTATGAGAGAATTTATTGGTGCTTTTTTCAGCGTTTCTTGAAGTTCAGACTGCTTTGGTTGGTGAGTTTTATGGAGTTATACATGCTATGGAGGAAGCACAAAAAATGGGGCTTGCTAGTGTTTGGCTTGAATGTGATTCTGCCTTGGTTTGTGGTGCGTTTACTGCTAGGACTAATGTTCCGTGGATGCTTCGTAATCGATGAAATACTTGTCTTAATTTCTGTGGGAAATCAGGTTTAGGATTACTCATATTTTTTGTGAAGGGAATGCATGTGTTGATAAGTTGGCTAATTTAGGATTTATTCATAGAGAATCATTTCATTAGTATAATAGATTTTCATCTAGTCTGTTCTTATAATTCTTTATAAATAGGTATAGTCCCCCACATTTTTGTATTTTTTTTTTTTTTAATAATATTTTTTTCATGTGATGACAGATGATCGTTGTTACTTGAAGTGTCAGTCTTGCTAAGATGTCAAGTTGCATAGTGATACCTAATAAAAAAACTTTTTATAAAAAAAAATAAAATAAAAAATAAAAAAACAACTAGGAAAACCCTAAATGGATTATACCGTGTGTTAGGTACACTGTCCCAACAGTGAGACATACAAAAGTCACAGAATGTTTCCAAGTTTTTGTTTTTATTATACTTTTTAAGATTACCGTCATCCAAAATCTGTCTTTTGTGGCCGCCTCTGCATCTTACTTGCACTTAACCTTTGAAAAGGTTGCATACACAACCAAGAACTTTTCTGCCTTTCCTATTATAACAACTTCATCTTCTTTATATATAACCTTGATTATACCGAGTTAAGACACTAATAACATTTTTTTGCGTATCTGAAGATATGGGTTTCCGTGCTGATGAGGCAAAGCCGAGTATGCAACATCAACCTTGCGCAGCTTGCAGGATGTTACGCCGCAGATGTGACAGTAAGTGCGTACTTGCTCCATATTTCCCAACCAACGAGGTTGAGAATTTTGCTGTAGTGCATAGAGTGTTCGGTGCTAGCAACGTTGTCAGAATGATTCAGGTGGGATATATATAATGATACATCCATTTTGGTCGTAACAAAAGATTTATCTTATTAGACGGCTTTTTTTGTCCAATGTTTACTATTTGCCGTGATTGAGAACTGATAAATCTATACCAATTGATATATACTAGTAAAATCTGTTGTGGCATGATGGCACCGTCTATGTTGTAGAATCAAATCCCATCTCTTCTTTAGGAAATAATTTTTTTAACTAACTTACACCAATCAACTGATAAATATATGAACTTTTGTGTCTCGTTTCTTCTTACTGACATGAACCAAGATGAAAGAGACAGAAAACGTTGAACTTTCTTAAATATGTGTAATGCTTGTTGTTGTAGATGGTTGAGGAAACAAAGAGAGAGGATGCAGTTAAATCCATGGTGTATGAGGCCACAGCAAGGCTTAGAGATCCAGTTTATGGGAGTGCTGGAGCTATTTACGAGTTACAAAAGATGATTGAGGAAGTGAAGGCACAGCTGGATTCGATAAAAACGCGGGTGTCAGAGATGCAAGAACAAAAGGAGCAGTTGTTGAGTATTAGTGGCAATTACAATCCTTTATTTGGCGTCAATGACCCTATGTTTGATTCTCCTATGGCCTCAGATCCATTTGAATTTCCTTTGGAAGGTGGTTGGGTATACACCAATATCCCAGCACCCTCCTGCTAGAACACTGGATGCTTCAGTATATTGTACACGTCTGTGCTTATATTTTAACAATTTTACTTTCTTTTCTAAACTATGATCACTAATTAATGAATATTAGCAAAAGACATGTTTTAAAAAACTTTTCTGTGTACCTATGGCAAATGAATAAATTTCTCTACTTTATACACATATTTAAAACAATAAACATCTAAAAGAGTTATATAATAAAAATTATACAAGTTTGTTTGCATATATAAATAAAAGAATTCTTTCCATTTTTTTCTCTCTTCAAAGTTATCCGAATGGGAATTACTCAGATAAAATAGATTGTAACAGGATTGGCAGCGTCCACTCGATAATGTGGAATAAACAAATCATATTATTTACGATTACTTCAGTAAATAATAAATTATTTATCAGAAAAAATAAAATAAATATAAAATATTTTAAGAATATTCCAATCCTCTTACTCTATAAATATTATGATGTATGCATAAAAAAACATATTCAACAAATAATAATAATTAACACTCAAGTTTCTATTTTTTTATAAATAAAATAAATTAAAACAAAGTATTTTATAGATGTCTCCACTCTTATAAGTCAAACTAAATTTTTACATAAAAAATAAATAAAAAAAGAATAAATTGGGGTATGTTATTCATCTCTAAATAGCTACCTATGCTACTTCTTCAAGCTATTATTAGTGATGACAGTGTTTAGCTATACAAAATAGGTACCTATGCTACTTCTTAGCTGAAATAGTATGTAGAAAGTTATACTATATATTTTTAATAATGTAAAAAGTTATACCAATAATCTACATTATTAAACTCAAAATTTGTTATGTATAAAACAAAACAGTAAATATTTTTTCATATTAATTTTAACTATAAAATATTATATAAATGTAATTAACTTAAAAAAATAGATAGATAAATCTTTAATTTTTTATTTACAACATTTAAATCAATGGATTATCTCGTACATCGTTTTTTCTTACGTGAAAAATATTACTTAAATCTACCATTCCCACTTCGTTGCTCTTTATTTTTATGTCTTAACTTTTAAATATAAGATTATGTTAACTTATATTTTTCTCATTACAAGAAAAAAAAATTAACGAAGTTTAATATAATCTTAAAAATTAATTTAATTAATAGAGATTTTTCTTACTTTTATTAATTTAAAAAAATTATTATAAAATCTCAGCAAAATAACGAAAGATTTTTTAACTTTTTTTAAATTTCAAAAAGTTTATTTTAAAATCTAGGTAAAATAATTAAGGGTTTTTAACCTTCCTTATATTTTAAAGGTTTATTTTAAAACTTCAGCAAAATAATGAAGGTTATTTTAATTTTTATTAAATTTTAAATATTTATTTTAAAATTTCAGTAAAATAACAAAGTTTGTTTAACCATAGTTAAATCTGAAAGGTTTATTCTAAAATCTTGGTAAAATAACGGAGTTTTTTTTAACCTTTGTTAAATTTTAAAGATTTATTCTAAAATCTTAACAAAATAACGGAAAAAAATTTAACTTTAGTTAAATTTCAAAAATTTATTGTAGAACCTCAATAAAACACTCTAGTTTTTCAAACTTCAGTAAATAAATATAATTAAATTCATTTATAAATTTAAAAACTAAAATTTTTTAATATATTTTATAATTAAATTCTCTAAAATTTTGAAAGTGTTCATTACAAATAAGTTTTCTAAAGTTTAAAAAATTTATTTTAAAAACTTAACAAAATAACATTGGATAATAAATATTTTAACAATATTTACATATTTTTTATGATTTATGGTAGTTGGTTTATATAACTTCTAGTTTTTCTTATTAAGAATTCATACTTCAAAAAACGTGACTTATTTTGTTTTATTTGATATAAGTATATTTTATGTGCAATTTTAGTTTTAGTTATAATCGTTAATATTTAATTCTCATAATTTTGAAATATTGTAAATTAAGACCTTTATTTTAAAATGTATCTAATAATGAATTCATTGTGAAAGTGAGAAGTAATAAAGTTAATTTCTCCTCACAATATGTCCTTGCAATCTTTAGCAAAGAACACATGATTTTGAAGCCCACATCTGATAGATAATACAATTATTTAGGATATATAAAGTAGTGATAAACATCAGTTGTTGTCAAGTTAGGTAATAATGGTTTGTGACCCAAGTTGGAGTAAGAAAATAGTGTCTTATTTAGTGTTTCTTCTCTTTATATATAATAAAGATAGTGTGGTTGAATTGTGATTTTTTACTAAAATTGCGGAAAAAGCTATAATCATGCGTAAATGACTTAATAATAATCCTAGATAATATAAAAATAAATTCTCGTTAAAACTATTTTTTCTTTAATGACATCAAGTTTCACTATTATTTAGTCAAATTATGAATTAATTTTTTAAACCTTTTGTATTAGTTTTTTACATTATTATTTAATTAAAATCTGAACTTTTGACTTTAATAACTATTAAAAGATAAGCCACTTTGAGTTTGGAATAAATAAAAAAGTTTAAAAAATTAGAAAACGGAACCCATAACCTTAACCCACCCAAGCTGAAGAGAATAATATTGGGATTCATGAACGCCTAACATTTTGTTTGCTATACCGACACAGTTGTGAGAACAGAGACAGGGTTCTGAAATTCTAATATATGACAAATAGTAATGGTTGACGCAAAGGAGGCACGTTAATTATCTAATAAATGCAAGGAGGAAAACAACTTGCATCACCTCCTAAAGATCGTTGAAGATAGTTAAAAACTAATCTCATAGTATATAAGTCTGTTTAAATTTTTGTGTGGTAAAAGTGCAGTATAAAAGGTTAAAGAGATCACATTCACTCACTAGAGGTAAAATAGTTAAAAATTAATTTATTTTTTTTGTCAGCAATAAAAAATAAATAAATGTGAATAGGGTCGTTCAATCCTTATATAAACATAAAATATCTAAGACACTTCATCTCAACACTCACACTGCCAGATGCCTAGAATTACAAAACAATCATAACTCAATCCATAAAATCTGAGCTAAAAGATAATTCAAGAAATCATCGTCATACAGACTAAATGTTCGAGACACCACTCGAAAAAGGAGAACAAACCAGAGAAAAGCTTGGACGTAATCCAAAACCAAGTCTTCACTTGAACCAAGACAACCACTTCTAAACCATCGACAACTAGACAACTCCCCCATTAAAAATTACATTGTTTCTATGCTTTTACAATTCACTTACCACTGCAATCCAAATCACTCCCCACATCTCATTTGCTAAAGCAAACACATTACACAATCTAAACTGAGAAAAATTTAGCAATGGATCATTATGGGACACAAATTGCACTCCAAGCCATGCAAAACAACGACCCCACACTAGTCAAGCAAATCTGCACTCGAAAAACAAATGGTTATTTGATTCCACTTCCACCCTACAAAGACTACATAAAGGGCTTTCAACCACAATCTCACGCTTTTCCAAGTTAACCTTAGTAGCTAGTTTATTTTCCAACACTCTCCACATACATGATATATAAAATGGATTCAAATTTCATTTTACAAACCAATTGTTAACAAATTCATAAATTCCGGCCATTTTAATCAAACTCACATGGCTTATTTTAAGAGTAAAGATAAAATTACTATATTTAATAATTTTGTTAGTTTTAATTTCACAATTGGACAACTAAATTAGATGATATCTTAATAACTATGTACGGAAAATTTTATATCAATAAAACTTTTGTAGTGACATAATCTAATAATCCGTATTTACTCATGCTCATAAATTACATTTTATGCTAAATTCATTTGATGAACTATAAATTTTGTTTAGAACTTTATTAAAATTGTAGAATTAGTTTTTTCTATAATAATATTCATTTAATATATAAAATTACTTTATCTAGTTGTTTACTAATAGTTATTTGTAAAGTAATTTGATATATATATATATATATATATTGTAACTTCTATGTTGAAATTGGTTTATTACACCATTTTTGAGAAATATTAAATTATCCTGTAAAGAAGTTATCTTAATAAACTTAAAATGAATTAAATTTATCATATGTTTAAAAAGATAAATTTGAAGGAAATTGGTATGTAATTTTGTATTGAAGGCAGAAGCCGTGTAAAAGTAGTAGAACTGAAAGTTATTTTTAGATTAGAATGTATTTCTTAGTATGAAACAAAATACATTTGAAGGTGACTGTGGAGATTCTCGTTCACCTACTGTCATGTGTAGTGTACGAATCTTGCCATCTTTCCCTCTAAGAAAAAGTAAAAAGAAAGAAAAATATAACATGGATCGTATTGTGCTCATTATTCATTGAATATAGTTTCCATTTGTTCCCCACTCTTTCCGTCATTGCTATTTACTACTATTATTTGTCCACCATAAAATAAAATAAAACTAAGCCCACGCAAGCACATTGTTTTGTAAACCCATCTAATTAATGCAATTCTTGTCATAATGTCCCGTCACCTCCATCAACAATAATTAATTATTACTCCATAGAAATATTAAGTACCAAAATTATAAAAACCAACTAAAGGAGTTGGATAAAAAGTTGCAGTTCAACAAATTTTATAACTAGACCACAAAAATTAGCATTTATGACTTGTATACGAAATGTTGTTTGGCATACGTAGAGGTTTGGGATTTTGCTATGCGATTGTGCACTTTCATTATAAATAAGAAAAGAAGAAGGAAAGTGAAAGCTCACCCTTTGTAATCTAAGAAAGATAAGAGTGTTTACTTAATTCTTATCGTATCATGGCTTTGATTTTGGCGCTCACTGCCACGTGTCACTATCAACAGCGTACATAAAAACCTCTTTAGATTGATTTCCCGTGGGGCCACCATTACCAAGCACACACCAACCATTTGACAAAGACTGCGTAAGTAATAAGAGATAACGCCTAAAACGGCGTCGCTGTGGTCCTAAACTTGGGTTGTTGTCTTCTCCATAACGGAGCAGAAAAAGGGTGCGAGAAAACCGACAGCATAGAGCAGTAGAATGATAACGAAAACGAAAAAACAAAGAGTGTCATCTCCGTCTTCTTTTTCACTCTCTCATTCAGTTCGATCCATCCTTCCCTTCCTTCAACTTCATCCGTGATCTGCCGGTTTCTTTCTTGGTTTGTTCACTCAATCCTTTTCTCTTTTCTCCGTTTAAATCTCAATTTGTTCATATGTTTGCATGTATTGTGTGATTAGTGTTGTTTTGTAATATGTATGTCTGTACTTATTTTAGCAATTGTCGTGTTTTTGGTGGCTCAAATTTGTGTTTATTTCCTGCAATTGCTTCAGATTTCATTTTGGTGTTGACTGATTTATATATGCTTGTTATGAATATGGTTGGGTTTGACCATTTTGGTATGTTTTGGTAAGTTTTTAGCTTGAAGCCTCGGAGAAGCACTACCGTGCAAGAGGGTTTTCAGTTTCTGTATTATCTCTTCCCTGCCCTTTTGAACTATTTATATGATTTGGTGAGTGTGTGTGGGAAACCCAAAACTCTGTAACGGGTTCTGCGGAAATTGAGGTTGAGGCCTCCCTCTTTTATACAGCGCACGTTTACATTGCCATTTCAAATTGTGGTCTCCATCGTTTTCCAGGTTTTTTAGTCATTTGCATCACAGGTTTGGTGATTTACATACACATACACTTGAAGCATGTTCTATCAATAATTTCTGGCTACTGTGGCATAAGTATTTGGGTTTTGTTATTGTAATCCCTTAGGGTATAGATTAAAAGAAATCAAACACAGGAACTATTTGATGGAAACTAATAAACCTTATTCATTAAATAGCATGTGCCCTGAAAGCACGATAACAGCCACAACAAACGAGTCTTATGAGTTTTCCCACTAGGTGTGTTTCCTAACAATAACAAAATTCTAAATGTTAGGTTATCTTTCCATGAAGAAAGAAGAGTCAGATTTGTTCTTGCGAGAAAAGCCTTGCTCCTTACTTGGCTTAAACAATATCAATATACTGTGGATTTGTTGTAGGTTTTGGATGGTTGAATAGGTGGGAAATGGAAATGTATTTGTTTATGACAAACACGGTATTTGAAAGATGAAGGTATATTCCAATATAGCCTTGGTTACGAGATCAGGGACAAAGGCAGAAACAAGGTAGGGAAGGAGTTAATAATGAACAAACTTTAGCATATATAATTATATTTGTAAATATTTAGATTTTTTTTTTATAATTAGAGTGTACATATTCAATCCTATAAAAACAAAATTGAGTGGGCCCTTGCCTCACCTTGGAACTCATAAGCTTTCAGCATGTTGCTAAAACACACTAGAGTATGTTTGGACTTCTAATATACTGTTGGAGATCCCACATCGACTAGAGATCAGAGCCTTTCATAGTATATAAGTGAGTGCAAACCTCACCCCATTGAGCCGGTTTTATGGGGTTGAGTTAGGCTTAAAGTCCACTTCGTAATATCTACCATTATATGAATTCCTTCTTGAATGCTTTGTACTAAAACTTAATATCTTTTTCTTTTGTGTAAATGTGGTATAAGTAGGCTTTTTAAGTACTTATAATTCCTAACACGAAAACTTTATAAAAAAAAAAAAGTACTTATAATTCTATTTTGTTCAGTAAGTATGAAGAAAGAGTAGAAAGTGATGGCAGGAGCAGAAGCAAGGGCTCTGTGGCAGAGAACTGCTAATCGTTGCTTTGTCCAAGAAGATGCAAAAAGAGCTCCCAAGTTGGCTTGTTGCCAATCTTCATGTGCAACATCAAAATTGGTTGATACTGAGCCTGCAAGTCCATCAGATGAATCTGATCATACCGCAGTTAATGTCATCCATTTTAACAGGAAATCATCAGTTTCTAATCTATCACCGGACTGTAGGTGGTGGTTGCATTTGCAGCCTAATTATGGGTATCAAAAGGGTTCAACATATGAACAACTAAATATATTAGAGGAAGAGGTAGAAACTTTGACGGCAAGTGATGTAAGTAAGAATTCTCAAGAATTTCAGGAATTAATGAATGTGATGGCTAAACATGAGACAGTGGACATTGAGTGTGTTGGCTGCTCAGAATCCTCCAAGAAAAGTAATGATTTTTCATTGGAATCAGATTATTCTTGGATTGAAAGTGATAAGGCCGAACCATGGTGGCGAACTTCAGATAGAGATGAATTAGCTTCATTTGTTTCACAGAAATCACTCAACCACATTGAAAACTGTGATCTTCCCCCACCACAGAAGAAGCATCTTAGAGGATACCCATGTGCTCGCATGAATAATTACAAAACAAAGACGGGAAGTTTAGATTCAGGATTGATGCATAAGAACCAGGGACCTTCTGCCTGTGAAGGGCTTTTATATTTTGCTTCTGACAAATGTTCAAGGTATTTTGCTGTTAATTTCATTTTACTGCCTTAATAACGCAATGATATATTCTACTATAGATTTTATTCTGCTGGTATTTTATTTTTGTTCTATTCAAGACAATTCATGCTCATTTTGTGCTTTTTATTTGCATAATATTTGTTTGGCCCTGCAACATTGTTGCAGTGATACCCCCAAGCATGAGGATGTCAAAAGGAGTCAACAAATTTTCGATGAAAACCCCAGCAAAGCTCAACTAATGGAAGCATTGTGTCACTCTCAAACACGTGCAAGGGAAGCAGAGGAAGCAGCAAAAAAGGCCTACGCAGAGAAAGAGCATATTGTTACTCTCATTTTTAAACAGGCCTCACAACTTTTTGCCTATAAGCAATGGTTACAACTGCTGCAGCTGGAAACACTTAACAACAGGGATCAGCCAATCTCTACTCTCTTTCCAGTGACTCTTCCATGGATGTCCTATGATGGTAGAATCTCACGGAAGAGGAAACAAAAAATATCCAATGCCAAACAAGAAAGGCAAGCCAATGCAAAATGTGATATTGCAACATATGCTGTTGCCTTTGCTTTAGGATTGAGTCTTGTGGGAGCTGGCTTGCTTTTGGGATGGACGATGGGTTGGATGTTGCCTCGTTCATAGTTCTGTGAGATTTGATCGTAGTCCTGCTTGTCATATAGATTGATGAACAAAGGGAATGGGTTAACAGGGAAGGTGGTTACAATTATTTTATCGGATTTGCATGTAATTTTGTAGATTTGTTATGGCTTCTTCTATTGTAAATTCTAAGTTGTGCTTTTGTATTGATTCTGTTGTGTTAATGAGATGATGTACATAAATCTTTATGTAGATAATGTGAAACAGCTATTTTTCTTTAGATACCTCCCTCCACGGGAAGTAGATTCTTTATTTGAGCTATTTTGTAGCCACTAACTGCCAAAATCTTTATTTGGTGACTAACTACTCCAATACAAATGTTGGGGATGACTCTTTGTTGAGGAGAAAGGTTAAACATCTTGAAGGACACTGTTGTAGTAGTTTAGTTTGTTGTATCCTGTATCCAATCTCTTAATTTATAAGACGATATCTTGGTTTTATGCAAGTATTCTTATTTTCACGGATCCTACCTGTATTAAATTAACTTATTCTGACCAAGTCTAGTCAATAATGGACGGCTCCAACAATTTTATTACTTTAGATTAACAAATAATTGTCATTATAAATTTTCTATCAATACTAGTTTAGTTTTTTTAGTTTGCATTATTTATAATTCATTTTTGACCTTATGGATTCATTATATTTGACTTAGATTGTTTCTAGTGAAAAATACAAGCTGTTTGAATCAGAAGAGAAAAAAAAAGTATTGTTTAATTTCAATCTTTTAAAGTTTTTTTAGCTACTTCAGCATTTTTTTTAAATAGTGATTTTGGTTCTGTAGTTGATTATGTTCTACTCAGAACTCAAATATTTATTTTCTACTCAATTTATATGAATTAAATCGATTAAATTATTTTAATAACTCTCTATTCAAAGTTTACTAAGCTAAACATCAAATTTTATCAAATATGAAAAAAAAATCTCAAACTTTCTTGTATTTAAATCTTCGCAAACTTTATGATTGTCAAAGTTCTAAATTATTTTCTTACCACAAATACATTTAAGCACTCAAATATTTGAATAGGAAGTAATAATTTGAGGATTGTTGAAAAAAAAACAGAGGAATAGCATAATTGGTCCAAATGATTTGAGGATCAAAATCTGAAACGGTCAAATTTAAAAGGACAGATATACTAGCAATACAATCTTTAATACATACTATCTATTATTAGTTAAAATTTACTGGAATTTACAAAAATTGAGTCTTACTAATTATTTTATGAGCATTTTATTAGTTTACAATTCTTATTAAATGTTAACAAAATAATAGAGTGTGTTAGAAATATGTTAAAGAGAGTGCTACTAATATTCTTTTTTAAAAAGGCACATCACTCATTAAAAGAACTGAAATTATGATAAAGTCTTTATCATTTGGATTCTTAAGCATAGCATATTTGACGTAATATTTGTTAATTATATTTAATTTGTCCAAAGATTATAATCAAAGACGTCCTAGACGTCACATGCAGAGGTAAACTAAAAAATGGTAAACAGTTTTCTTCTCCTCACCAATACTGTATTCCCTTCCAAATCGTCCTACCTACGCATACAAAATACAATACAATACAACTCCAGAAAGTGGGCTTCGTCTGTCAGTTTGGGTCGGGCATTGCGGGCTCATTGTATGGCACCATTAGTGGGCTCTTACACCCAATCATTTTTAACCTGCACCCAACATATTTTTCTAATTTTTAAAAATCTCTTAATTCCGGAAATAAAAATCTGGAATTGATTATTGAGTTTCGAAAATAAAAATCCGGAAACAAAAATTAAAATTCTATTTCAGACAAAAAAAATTGCAATTGAAAAATAATACATTTCAGAAAAAAAATCCGAAAAAGAAATTATTGTGTTTCAGAAATGAAAATCCAGAAAAAAAATGAAAAACCATTTCGGATAAAAAAATCCATAATATAAAATTTCGTTATTTTCAAAACACATATTTCGGAAAAAAAATTTAAGGACAGTTTCGTCTTTTTCGCTGAAATCGGTTGTAGTGATATGTTGCGGGAAGCAATTGCCTATGGATCGGAGTTGTAGGTCCAACAATGTAAAATTGAGAAGGAACAAAAATAAGAATAAAAACACACGAGAAGAAAGTAGAAGATACAAAATTGAAGCAAAGAAATTGGAAGCGAGAAAGGAAAAACGAAATCGAAAATGGCAGTGATGGAGAAGTTGAAGATGTTCGTCGTTCAAGAACCTGTTGTCACCGCTTCCTGTCTCATCGCTGGCTTCGGTATTCTCAAAAACCCTAATCTTAACTTTCTCCCTTTCGCCAATAATTTCATGTCAAAAACTCCTTTGGTGGTTATTGATTTAGCCTTCCATCTACAATTACTTATTGGGATTCATTCTTGTGATATTTATGAATGCTGCACTTGATTTTCGGAGTACTATAGAAATTTTTAATGCTAGTATTTCAACGGTTTGGATGTAGATTTGGTATTTCTCAGAATACCCTGGACATTTGCTTGTCCATTGTTAAGTAGATGAGTATCTTCACCTAGCAGATTATTTCATGCGCTCGTGAAATTTTTCTTTATCAATATTTTTTTACTTGTTTTTTGTTTGTTTTCGGGTGGCTTCAGTGAGCACTGGGTGCCTGTGATGTTAGATTTTGACTGCTACTTTTGCTATTCAGAAAATTGTAATCGTGGGTCATAGTCCTCCTTTAATCATGCTAATTCAAATTGGCACATGCCATTTGGATCACAATCATTAAAATAATTCTTGTCGTTCTAGCCTCTAATTTGCTTGAATATGTTATGCTTTTATTTGATGAGACTACCTGAAGCTTGGCATGCATAATTTGAATCACATTGAAGAAATTGTTCTAGCCTGAAGTTTGTGCGCCCAATTGCGTGAATCTTTTCTGCTTTTATTGAATAAACTGCTTGACTAATAGGGATGAATTCAAATTGCTCTTTAAATATCCTTTTAAAAAATTAGGGCCGAAAATAAAAGCACAGAGTTCTATTTTTGTGGTTCTTAGTTCCTTTCTCTTAGCTACCCTTTTGGTGTGTCTGGAAGGGCAGAATGCCAGTGAGAGTTCTTTTGATTACTTAGTTTTATCTATAACCAGTGTATGCTCTGTTACGAGTCTACTCAAAATTAGATTTAGTTTAAATTCTACATATCGTGGTTGTAGTTATGTTCTACTCACAGGCCAATTACTTATCATGCTGCGTTATCCCCCTCAGGTCTATTTCTTCCAGCTTTCGTCAGGCCCATGTTGGATTCATATCAGGCAACCAAGCAACCTCCTCAACCTGCTTTAAGTGATGTGAGTGTTGCTTTTGACACTAACTTTGTAAGACTGTTTTCAAATCCGAGCAGTTGTATAAATATAGATAATATTTTTTGTTTCATCGCTGGTAATGCTGATAAAAAAAGAGTAATATTATTCATACTAAAATTATTTTTGGTTGTGCTACCTCCTAAAATTTAAATTTCCAGACCCCAAGATAAGCTTCAGTTGCTTCCAATGTCGGTGGAGAGAATACTCCGTCCCCCTCTTTTGAATAACGTATAATTAATAAAAGGTTGTTTTGAAACAAACGAGTTTTAGCATCAGAATGTATGTTCTTGGTTTTGAAAACCATCCCTCACTTTCGTTTCATTAACTCTCATTCAACATTAGACAAACCTTCATGATTTTTTAGTGCCCTCCTTATTGGATCTTAACCTGCCGTTATTAGCAAGAATTGCTAGTTTTGAAGGGTTATTAGAACATTTGTAAAGGTTGCTAATGGGAGTTGCATAAGGGGTAGCTCTTAAACTTAAGAACCAGTTCCTATGTATTATTATTATTATCTTTGAAACAATTGATGTGACAATTCTGATTTAAAATCGCACCTTATACAGAGTAATTTTTAGACAATTTTTCTATGAACACTGCCAAAAAAAAAAAGTTTCATTATACATTAAAATTAATTTATGTATAAGATAATTTCTTTCGTGTTAACTTTTTAAGCAATGAGCTTTAACATAAGTACTAAAATCCCGAGACATAAAAGAGCGAACCCAAATGAGTTTGCAATCCCACTCTAGTTGATCATTAGAGATGCTCTATGTGCTTTCTGTCACCCACAATTCCACATTAATGGTTTCCTGATATTGAGGTGTCTTGTTCATTGCAGGTGGTTGCAGGTATGACTGGTAAAAAGTAAATGTGATTTACTTGAGAGATGTGAGGGAAAATTTGCTGACTTCCTTGTTTGAACTTATTTTAATTCTCCACGTGAGAGAAATAAGAGTACGGAATATTGGATTAGCTTCCCTGTCTGACGATCTTATGTGTTCCGGAATCAGTCAGTGGTTTCCTTTCATATTAATTTTAGTTATGAGTTGGGTTGAAATATCAATTTTTTTCTGCCGAGTTTGATCAATTCTGCTGTACTAGAAAATATGATTTCTTAAACTGTTTCCATGGATCGATGTGCAGGATTATTTTGTGAAGGATTTTTTTGATACGTAAACTCATGGATGTTATTTAGTATTTAAGCTGGTTGACATTTAAATGCTGAAACATTATAACATCTTCACGAGGTCTAGGCAGTTCTCTTGAATACTGAGAATTTAAGTATCACCTAGCACCCTAAGCAAGTGAAAACATTCTAACAACGTGCTTGCTAACAATAATTACACATGAATAAGCATATTTTAACTCATCCAATAGAATTTTATTTATCATGTATTGATGTAAAAGATTTTTTTTAATTACAATTTGCTTTTCATTCGCAATATCTCAAATCTTAAAAATATAATCTAATTTTATTTGAAATTCGAACTGATATGCTGATAATTGGAAGGGTACTTGATGTTTTTTTTGTAATAATATATACAATTTTTTAATTGTTTGTTATAAAAGGAAAGTAATTAGTTAGATTGTAGAAGACACATTTATAATTTTTATTAAAATGATATTTATGTTACCTACAGGCTATAGACAAGAAAACCAAAACCAATTAGGCCTTGTGTGAATTTAATTTTTTTTTATTGGGATAAAGCCCCGTGATTCTCAGAAAAGGAAAAACTTTTTTCGCTCACACTTGAGAATTTGTGTTAATGAATTTTTTTCTTCTCAAATAAACTCCTTATTTGTGTAAATAAAATTTGGGAGAAATTATTTGTATAATTTTAAAAAATATTACTTGAAAAAAATTACCATATAATTACAATTAATTACCATTATTATTATTATTGTTCTATTTGCATGTTTTGAAATTTGTATAATTAAAAAATAAAAATTTTGAGCTTTTATTTTCTTCATAGCAAAAAGGAAATAAAATATAAATGGATAAAATAAATAAATAAATTATCTACTTAATCAAGAAAAAAATATATATGATGTTTTTATTAAATTAAAAATAAAGGATATATATATAGAGAGAGAGAGAGATAAATCTTATATCAATACATTTTTCCTTTTAATCTTAATCTTAAATTTAAATTTATTTATTTATTGATTTATTTCCAAATATTTTTCCCTTTTTTCTCTTCTACCAAATAAAAGAAAATATCATTATTTGTATTTTTGTTCTTTCCCATATTCTTCCGAATAGGCGAAGAACCCACCAAATAAAAAAAGATATAGAAAATTAAACGTGACTGCTACATTTTGCACATCAAAAAGTTCAATAACATTAGGTGAACAATTTGTTTTTTTTTACGACGAAACATGTTTTACACTTTAAAATGATATATGAACTAAAATACATTTAAAATAAGTATATTAAAAAATTGAAATTAAATAAAATTATAAAGCAAAAAAGTACATTTGTGTGAAGAGTATTAAAAATAACAAAAGTTGGAATATGGCGATTTACAAAATTAGATGATAGTGAAAGAACATTTTTTCCTTTAGAAATATAGACACCCATAAGAAATATTCCTAAGAAAGCAATAGAGAAAGTTGATAGCATGGTTTTGAAGTGTTGTGAGGGAAGAAAGAGAAAGACTAAGACGTGAAAGAAAAATATTAAAAGAAATTGCATAATGGTGTAAAATATTTAACTTGTTAATTATGGCCAAATGACCTGACTTAAGATGGCTGATATTGTACCGACAAAAGATGAAGAACTTGGTGAAGTGTGATGGGTGTCCATATCATTTTCCCCTGGGCCATGGCCATAAGATAAGATGGAGACTTTAACACAATGCCTCCTTCAATTAACAACAATTCTTATCAACTAAACATGTGAACTAAACACTGTACAACTTTCCATGTTACAAGCATCAAGTTTGCTAGCATAGCAGCAAACCAAACACCTTTTCTGTCTGCAACCCTTCTACATGTCACACTCATCTCATAAAGTAAAATAATATGACCCTATGGCTTAAGGCCACCGCCACTCCCATCTTTCTTCACTTTCTTACTCCTCCCTCCAACAGCCAGCTTCAACCCTTCACAAATACTTGTCTGCAAACAATTTTAGACATTGCAAAATTAGAAACCCTTCCCTTTTTAATCACAGATCTGACATAAACACTAACACAAAATGACTTTCGTCACGCACATAACCCTTCAACTTTTACTCCATTCAAAGTAGCAATTTTGTTTTTGGGTAAAAAGTAAATTTTTTTCAAGTGAAACCCCTAATAATACAAGCTAAGAATCGAAGTCCCAAGTGAAGCACTGTACAAGTAGGATGTGCATGTAGCAGTATTTTCCAAACAGAAGTGGGAAAGAACATTGGATGAAAGTAGGAAGAGTAAAAGCTTACCCAGACGCCAGAACGTTTGATGCTTGGGATGGTGTCAGTGTCCTTAATATCAGTGGAAGAAGAAGAAGGAAAGACATGACTGGCCCCAGTGACCTCTCTTTTTTTGAGTTTGAAGGGCTTTTTTTTCCAAGAAGCAAACCAGAGAGAGTCCTTGAAGCCCCCGGCTTTGGCGAGAACCATGGCTCCAAGCACCTTGGTATCAGAACCATAGCAGTTGGAAGTGGTTGTGAAGGATGGAGAGCGAAAGGTGTTGACGGTGGAGACATAGGGAGAGGGTATGAGCAACCTCGGAGGGAGTTCCAAGCACTTGGGTACGAAATCGATGGGGTTGGAGAAAGGGATGAGGGCACTGCATGGCCTTGGCTTTCCTGGCTCTTCTTCCCAACGAAAAGGGACAGCTGCAGAGGTGTGAAGTGGCGGAGTCGCCATTCCTGATCTCTCTGGGGACTCCATTCGTGGGATAGTGAACAAGGCTAACTTTCCTATCTTCTTCTGCTCCTCAAAACCCATTCTTCACAACTATTCTTCTCTCTCCTTCTAATATTTCATCCTCATACCAAACCTTTCTATGTCAGATCTTATATACAAAACTCAAAGGGAGAATATCTCCTTAAAAAACGCTATCAAACGCAATGTCATTAGTTTTAGAAAAGTAGTAAACCTTTTGCATGACTTATATCTTAATTTTAATTTTTAAAAATATATTTGTATAGAGTTTGTCCAAATATACAGGGTATTACTTTGGAATGACACTTGAGCCTAAACGGAAAAGCTTTTGTCGACACCAAAAATAATATACATATACTTGATAAACCATTATAATAATATAATAATATTTTTAATTAAAAAATATTTATTTATTTATTTATTTATTTATCAAGTGTATATTTATTATTATAAATACTCTCGACATATCACCACCCAAACAAAAATAATAATAATAAAGTAAATGAAATCCTATGACTTTAAATTGTTTTTTTTTTTATATAAAAAACTTTCACGTTAGATATCACTATGTTACTTGATCTAAGCTAATCACTATGTTACTTGATCTAAGCTAAACTAACACCTAAAGTAACAACAATCATTTACCATCAGATGAAAAAAAATATTATTAAAAAATACAAAAATATGGGAGACTAAACCAAAACTCATATGTTGATAAAAACGATACATAGATAGACTATACCTATTAATAAAAAAAAAATTAAGAACAGACTAGATAGAAGTCTATTATACCAATGAAATGATTTTCTATGAATAAATCATAAATTAGCCAACTTATCAGCACACGCATTCACTTGACGAAAAAAATGAGTAACCTTAAATCTGATTTTTTCATAGTGATTAAGACAAGTATTTCATCGAAGGAAGTCTTTCATTTTTTTATATATCAATGTTTTTATTTTCTATCAGTTTATCTTCTCTCCACACTATTTATTTATCTTGTAGCAAAGGAGATAATGTAATTTGTTACTAACCTCTTGGATAAACTAAACAAGATTAATGTTGCAGTTAATACTCGCTTAACCCTATTGCTGTGTTCTCTCTTGCAGTAGTATAGTTTAACCATTATTTGAGTAGCACAAATTTTGTGAATATGTCTCCCATGGATACACGTTCATGAAAGCCCTTATTATCATTACACCGTCACGAGAACCCCTTACGCTAATTTGTCTTTAAGAAAATACTGTGTTGTTTGTGTTCCTCTTTATGCATAGAGATTATTTTGCTAGTGTTTGTCCATAGTGAATATGGTTTATCACACGCTTCGGATACCAAATTGGGATACATTACATGAACAGAGCATGTACAGGTTGGAGTGAGATTGGTAACGTGACATTGTCGATTCAAACATGTCCATTTTATATGTGTCAAACATAAATCTTATGAATCAAGGTTAATAATGTGCGAACAAGATTCAAAGACTCTTCATTTTTTTAGACAACCAAAACTATAAACACCTTTACTTTTCTTTTCCCATCACATTATTTGATCGTATCAATTATTTATATCTTTTCTTCTTATCAGCATTTTGAGCTCTAACTGTTTGTTAGATATCCTGACATATGCATTTTCCATATCGAACTTCAGCTTCATCAAATTTATCCAATTATTTAGTAATTTGGAGATCGTGTAACATGTTTAGCGTTGACTCCATGATATACTTGTCTGTCCAACATGAATTCCTTTCCTTAAATTTACTGGATTTAAAAAAAAGTATAAAATGAGGATTTTTTTTAAAGAAAATATAATTTTTTATTTTAAATAAAATTAACTATTTAGTTTTTTTTATTAATTTAAGGTAGATTAAGTTTTCTTTACCTAATCCATATTTTTAAAATAATTTTAAATAAATTTTATATTCAATAAAAAAATTATAATAAATTTTATAGATACCTTCATTTAGAAAATATAAATCACTTCACAACAAAATTAATTTAACCAATTTGATTTTGCAAGATCATTGTATGTTTAAATCATTTTAAATCTTGTTAAAAATACAAGTTTGTTTTAACTTACTAATCTAATTGATCATGCATTTGTTTTATGCTTTATGCATTTAATTTATCAAATATTAAAATTAACTAATGACTGAAACAGTAATTTTCAAGAAGAGTTTTTTTCACACTCGATCGAGTGGAGTGAGGGAAGAAGAAAAGGAAAATATAGCTTAGAAATTGTACACTGAAAAGACAAGCAAAAGAATCACTCTTTAGTCTCTTTTTTCGTCAAATAAGCCAAGCCAAAATTCATCATTATGCCCACCGTCCTCACAACTTCAAAGTCAACAACTATATAAAGTAAAACAGAATATAAGTAACACACACTCACGTGATTTAACCATTTTTTCATATAGTTTTTTTAATTACCTTTAATATTCTTTCAATTTTAATTTTAAATATAATTTTATTCATACTTAAAAGTTTTAATTATTAATTTTTTTACTATAAATATAAATAAATTCAATATTTTAATTGAAATTTGTCTAATTAATTTTACGTTGGTCTTAATTGTTATTTCTGCTATTTTTAGTAAGAATAGACATTTTAATGGGAAACTGTAAAAAATCTATTAAACAGTCTAAACTTAATAGTCAGAAGGAAGTTTTTATCTCTGTAAATAGCTCAAATATGCCCAAATTCATAACGAAATTTAAGTTAAGGAATTAGACAATAAAATTATTTGTTATTTTGTTTTAATTTCTGTAAAATATTTATTTATTATTATTTTAGTTCTTATAATGGTTTTTATATTTTGAATTAGTTCTTTTAAAAATAGTTGATATGGACTAAAAAAGCTATTATTACATATTACAGGAATAAAAAATATTTTAGAGGGACTAAAATAAAATAACAAAAATCAAAAGTTAAAATAACTGTAATTAAAAGTAAAGAAAAAAAAAATAGAGACAGAAATAAAATATGGCCATATGATAAAATAAAGACATATGGTTCGGTGATAGTTTTTTTCGCTGTTGATATAAAAACCAAAATTACATCAATATAGTATAATTATAAGGTGACTTAACGTTTACAAAATGCCATTCTCACAGAGAAAAAGGTAGGTAACAAAACTGACAGTTTATTAATTTAATTAAATGATTTGTTATAAGCTCAAAATTTACAATATAAGAAGAAATTTGTTCTTTAATTGAGAAGTTATGTGTAGGGTAAAACATGACTTGTCTATTTTATTCTTTTAAAACGTAAAAGCTGGTGTCAATTTTTTTTAAATGTTTATACAATCTATATACTATGACTCTATGTGTTGTTGTTTTTTATTATAACATATACTAAACAATACAAAATATGCAAATAATATATTGCTTTATGAATGATTGATATATAACATTTTTGAATATTTTATACAGAAATGTGATCCACCTTTCTTCATTAGCTGCAGCTACACTTAGATTTTTGTCTATAGAAGACAAAACAAAGTCAGTCATCAACTTATGGACAGACACCACCGACACTTGCAGACAGTCCTTGAGTAATAATGCAGAATAATAACTTCTTTTTTCTCATAACAAGTTATAATAACAGTGCAAATATGTATCAAAACCTTAATTAAAACCACTTTCCTTGGGCCAAAAGAAATAAAGGGAATAAATAAGAGAGGAAGAAAAACACACCCTGGAGAAGTTTTCTCTCATTTTGCACCAGAGAAAATCAAATTTTAAGCAGGTATTTGATAAATACCTTTTTATTTAAAGTATTTAGATATTGTTATATAAATATTAGAAAAGATCTTCTATAACGCAATGAATGCCATGTTGTTTAAAAATATTATCAAATTTAAAATAAACAAATAAACAACACCACAAAGCCATTGCAAAATACAAAATAAATTATAAAATGGTAAAACATCAGATTAATTATCAACGAAGTAGACTTCTTGAAAAACTCACTTAACAATAAGTTAGAATATGTCTTTCAAATAAAAGTACATAAAAAATAATATGTAATAATTCTTAAATAATGAATATTTATATGTCCATATAATAATATTTTTATATAATTTATAGTGTGAGACTTAGTTATACGGAAGGCCGGCCCAAGGTTTAATCCAAAAGTGCAACTGTCCGGAGTCAAAGAAAAAAAAATAGTCCAATTCTTTTTAATTTTTTATGTGGTAAATTTTTTACTCAAATTTTTGTAGATTATTTGACAAATTTTATATCTCTTGATGATAATTGTTAGTTAAGATAGCTCATCCCTAAGATTTGGAAAGAATACAAATATTATTTTATGAATAACGTATAAAGGTTTGAATAAGGTATTTTTTTTGTCAAGAGGTGGCTATCTTAAGATTGTAGGTTATTGTCCTGTGTACAATTCTCTTATACCTTTCAATATTAACTCGGTTAAGCAATGCTTAGTCTCTACAAACACATAACTTTCAATATAATTAACCTATTTCTCTTCAATAAAATGTTTAGTTTATTGAAAGAAAAACTTTCTCATGTTTTCTGTTGTTTACTCCGATTTTAAGCAATAATAAAATAAGAAACTTCAATACTTTCTTCGTCAAAATAATACCAAAAAAATTGTTTTCAATCTTTTCTCTTTATAATAAAAGCTTCGTGTTACCATCAAATACAAACTGAAATTAGTAACCATCAGATTTCTTAATACTCACAATGTTGATAATGAGCTTCATCTTAAGTAAATTAACCGATTTCACACTTCTATATCTATAACAATTCAAATCAACAGAATCTGCACAAACAAAATTAAAATAATCGTTCTGATTTTTATTCACAATGTTTCACCCAATTTCGTAAACCAAAATTTCCGCCAGATTTTTTATACTCGCCAATTTGGAATTATTTACCACCTATAATGATTTAAAATATGATAACTTTTTGGAAAATGCTCCGCGCACCATATCAATTCCAACAAACATCCAATTTGGTATTAAAAATGACAAAAATACCTTTCTAAAATATGAAAATAACCTTAAAAAAAATCTAAATAAAAATTACTTTTGGAATCTTTTATCTGAAAATATTCTGAATATATTGAAACACATTTTTAATTCCAGAAACTTTTATCTGGAATATTTTTTTAATTTTATGTTCCGGATTTTTTTTATTCAGAATGTATTTTTTTATTTTTGAACTATATTTACTATTTTAAATTTTTAAATCCGGAATAAGGGTATATTTGGAAATTTTGCAAAATGATAGGCTGCAGGTTAGAATTGATATGGTGCAGGAAGAAAGGGTAACTTTGATTGAACATTTTCTAAGGTCCCTGATTGGCCCAATTGGAATTTTGTTTTTGTTTTACCTAAAATTCTAAAGTCAATTTGGTCCCTTTAACGAGTTGTTTTTGCACATTGGGTCGGTCCATTTGGTCGCCTTTAGTCTAAATATATTAGTCCCCTAAAAGGTTAGTCGATGGGTGTTCTCTTTATACACCTCCATATTATTTTTCTGAAAAGTCCAGTTTATCTTCAGTAAAGTTATATTAATTTGAAATTTTATTTTTATAATTTTAAATAATATAATTTAAAATATAATTTTATATTTTAAATTGTAAAATTCAAAAGATTAATTGACTATAAAAGTTCTTGAAAAGGCCCGTTAAAATGTGATTTTTGAAAAAAAAACAACTCCTTCTTGTCCAGTGGGTTCAAGTGGAGGCTGACCCTAGGGTTCAAGTGGTAATTAATTTAATTTTCAATTTTTATATAATAACATTTTTATTTATGAGAATTTCGTTTATTTTTAAATAACCTCCCATACCTAACATGATATATTATTACTATTACCATTATTGCCACGACAGCATCTAAATGGGAATTGTAATATGACTAACATGATATTATATTCTTTACAATATCTTTCAATACTCGTAAAACTTCTTTATTAATTAACCAGTGATGATATTTTAAGTTAGGATTAAATTTTAATTTATTATTTATTGTAGCACGAAGGATGTCACTAAATGTAAAATATTTTCCTTTATTTAGAAACACAATGATAAACATTTTTTTTGCATTAGTTTTAAAAAAGGTAAACTTTAACATTATATGTTCATTTGAATTTTTAAATCTTAAATTTGACGTATTATGTCGATAAAAATTATATATTTTAACTTTAACCTCTTATTTTTGTTTTTAAAATTTTCAAATTAAAATATAAATAATACATGAGAAGTATATTAATGTAAACCATCTAATCTATTCTTAGAATTTTTTATATAGTCTAGTTATGTATAAATTTTAGTTTAATCTCTCTATATTTTAATATTTTTATTTAATTTTTAATATTATTTTTTATGTATTGATAAATGATTATAGTTACATGTTAGTATAGATATTAAATTATATAGAAATATTTAATATGAAAACTTTTATTTTAAAAAATATACTTTTAAACCATAATAATTTTTTTGGAGAGTATGCGACGCTACCGGAATTTTTTTTTTTTGTTAGTTGTATAATTGTATTAACTTTTTTAAGCAAAGATTCTATTTTTTTATGTAACTTTAAAAGAAAAGAAATTGGTGAAAATATTATAGTTGATTATATTTTTAGTTTCTGAAATTTGAAATAAATATATTTTGGTGTCAAAAAATAATCCTAAAATACATAAATTTTTTTTGTAGTACTTAAGTCATGAATTTGAAAGGTTAAAAATGTTTTTTAAAAGTCGATTTTTAGTTTCTGTTGAGTTTGTAAAAATGAAATTGTATTTTTTAAAATTTAACAGAGTGAAATATATTTTTAAGAATTTGAGAAAAAAATTATATTTATTTGAAAAATTTAGGAATAAAATAGTCAACGCAAAGATAAATTCATTAGAAAAATGAATAAAGGCATTATGTTTGAAAAAGATTATAGAAGTAACACCTTTTAAACATGCAAAGAAAAGGTCACGGTGTTGTGTGTGACGCAAGAAAAACTGAAGATGATTCCAAATCGATTACTTGTGTTTACCTTTTGATTCATCTTATGTTATATCACCTATATTTAGCTCTACATTTATTGGGAAATCATACAAAGGTCCCACTTAGATTGTGTTGTTTTCACTAATTTAATATGGATTCAATTTTCACCATCTTCTCAAAACATGTTGGCCATTGCCTCCACTTTTAATATCAAATCCTATTTTTTCTATTGTTTCGATATTTTTTTTATTTTTTATAAAGTAAAAAAAATAAAAATTGATTTCTATAAAATACAAGTTGTTTTTTCCCTCACAAATTGAAAATAACTATTTTTTATCCATAGTATTGCCATACATGTTATGTAATCACGGGTTAAATAAAAGGTTCAACATGTGATATTTAAAAAAAATAGCATTAGTATGACAAGTATTATTTAAATAAGTTTTAAAAATAATCATATTTTAAATAGATATTAAAAATAATAACTTAACATTCTCATTTACTTTACTTAATAATTATTATACAATTTAATATATATATATATATAATTTATATATTCATAATATTATATTACAAAATATTATCCTTTTTATAAGAATTTTTAAATATATAAGATAAAAAGATTTATCCAGATTTTTATGCTAACACCTCGTTTTCTTATGTTGAGATTCATCACCTATAATATATACTCCGTGTAAAATATGATCATAACAATTTTTTATAATTACAACATTGACAAAAAAAACAGGGTAAACTAGTATTTTTTTAGGCTTTTAATATAACTTTAGATTTCAATAAATAATCACAAACTTATGATTTATCATATTTCATCTAATTCAATGAATACAATCATGAATATATGAATCATAACATTTCATTCATTCCCATGTACTAAACATCCAAGTGCCTACAAATATCTCATGTTCAACATCACTCATGCAAAAAATTCACTCATATCCACACATAGACATGTGACTCTATTTTTGGAAGACTCCTATATTCAAATTAAACTCAGAGACCTATCATACTATTCCTGTTGGGGAATCTCTCCACATAACCACATGTACATATGAATCCATCCATCCAATATGACAAAGTTAATCCATATGATATGTTTTGATCAATTATTTTTCAAATCTCAAACTCGGTCATATGATCGTCTCTCACCACCTAAGAATCTTCATCTATATGATTCTAATATACTAGTAGAGTGAGGATTGTCCCTTTCAATTTCATGACCTATATAGAAGAAAAAAAGATAGCTAAACAAAAATGAAAAATGTTGTGAAAATAGCTTGAGTCCACGAAGTTGGGGCTTGAGCTTACATTGCGCGGGATGTTGACGCTGAGTACAGGGTGTTGATGCTAAGTGCAAAGTGTTGGCACTAAGCAGATTTAAGGCAGACAATATCCCAAAACCTGCAGCTCAATTCGCTTGAGTGCAAGAAATTGTGCTAAGCGGATTTGAAATCTGAGAGCACCCCAAAAAGTGTAATTCAATTTGTTTTAGAAAGAGAATTGTAGTGAGCGAATTTGAGATAAAAAAAAAAGTATAACTCTTTTAAAATCACAACTTACATGTAAAAACAAAGACTTAACTTCAAAATATACATCACAATCAATTTAAATCATCAACCATTTATCCAATTGTTTAAACGTCCAACTCTTTTCACCAAATAACATATATTTCAATCAACAAAACAAATCTTGCAAAAAAAAATTGGAACTTGTGACCACTTCACCTTCATATCTTGATCTTATAATGTAGAGTTATATCAAAATATAACACTAGCTTCTCTTACCTGATTAGAGTGATGAACACTCACAATCCAACTCCTATAGAAAGTAGGAGTAGCCTAGCCTGCACCGCAAAGTCTTGATCAATGATCTGAGCACAGTACTAGGATTTTGAACTAACAAAGACTAATCCTAAAGTCAAAGTCACTACAGGCAAAAACATGTCTATCCACATGAACAGAAAATTCAAAATTGATTCAAAGAAAAAATAAGCAAAAAAAAACTTACTCTAAACAAAATTTTGATCAAACAACTCTACCCTATTCATTATTCATTACCAAGAGTTTAAAAGTGACATTTAATCCTTAGTCGGATGAAAAATGTGATTATAAATTTAAAATGAAGATAGAGAAGAAAAAAACAAATTTTTCCTAAAGATAGTGGTTATTAAAAATAAAAACGTAATAACTATTTTTTTCTAAATATATAATTTTTTCATCTTAATATAAAATATTCATATATCATTTTAATTATACACTTTTATTTGTTTTTTTTTTCTATCTCCTTAAAAATATCAAGTTATGAAAATATTAAAATCAAATATTTGTTTGCAACGTCTAAAAATAAATTTCACTTATATTAAGAGGACTAAAAATAATAATTTATAATTTAAAGAATAAAAAAAATAATCATTTTTGTAAAAGCTAAAATCAAAGCATATTCATTTTATGAGGACAAAGTTAGGTTTAATCCTAAAATTAAATTTTGAGATATCTACCCACATATATTCATGAACTTAAACTTGAGTGGTATAATTATTCCAAGGTAAATGTTAAGCGTAACTGTCATCAACCCTAGAAAAGACATGATTTAAGATTCCACACATGTAGTGGTAGTTATACTTCTTTCTGTTTTACAAAAGCAACAAATTAATTCATTTCCCTTAACATTGAAAAATGAATATTTATAAAAGAAATTTATCCAAGTATACGTTAAATTGCACGCGGACTTATTTCAAGTAGAAGAAATTAGTATGTGGTTCTAAAAATTACTGCGTATTTAAAAAATTTAAATTAAAAATAAAGTAATTAATAATATTTAATCATATGTAGTATAAAAACTAATATGGACAAACGGTGATCTAACACCACACGGTAATAAAGGACCAAAAAAAGTATACCATAATAGATGTGACGGTTTTGTTAAGAGAATAAGACATTTAAACCATCAACAGGGATATAAATTTACAAAATTTTGACTAAACAACCCTACTAAATTTGACTAAACCAATAAAAAAGAGTGTAGAATGAGAACAAAAAATATAATTAGAGGATTTTAAGACATATTAACATAAAGATAATAGATAGAAAAAGAAAAGGCAAAGGGCAAAGTGTTGTAGTGCTCCTGTGAGACCCAATTTTGAAAGGGAAAAAGAAGGTGAAACCCAAAGCAGATGCATCTAGCGGAAGAGACAGTGGCTGTCTGATTATTGCACTTAAAACAACACACTTCCTTTTGACCTCTTATGAGAACACTTCCTTTGACTATGCCAATTTCAAAAGCATTCTTCCCTATTTTTATGAAAAAAAAAATTGAGGATATTGTTGGAAACAATCTTAGCCTCTAATATTTAGGCAACTTACCAGGTAGACAATGCAAGAAACACAATTCTATATTCGCACAAACATTTGTATCGCCTGTCTATAAATGTGTAACATCTGGAAAAGTGACATTCTCCGGCGCACATGGAATAAATTTCTCGTTACGTATCATCATTGAATATGCTTTAATTTTATTTAACAGCTTTAGAAAAGACGTTAAATGAAAGACAATAACAACTCATAATGAAAAAACTCTATCATAATCACTTTTCTTTTATTTATCGTCGGTACTTTTTATTTAGATTAGAGTTACCCATCAAAAACACAATCTTATTACAATAAAACAAACCTCCATATTAAATTTTGAAGTGGAAGCATGATCACTTTAACCAACGTTGAATACAACTGAAGAAATTTTCCACCAACACTTAAAACTTTATTGTGAAATGCTATAATATCTGAAAAATATTTAAAAAATAAAACAATTATGTGAACAGAACAACCATACTTTCATACTGCTATCAAGCAAAGCGTGAATATACAGTATAATGATTATAACGGTAAAATTATGTATATACCAAAAAAATTCCAAACAAAGTTAAGTGTTGGGTCGTTACCCAACACGGAAACATTTAAATGTTATGCCAAATATTTTGATAACACAAGAATGGGCATTGTTATTTGTTTCGGTATGAATTGTAACATCAGTAACGAAAAGCGCCAATCTAATAATGTTACCTGGTACCAAATAATATCAGTGGTGATTCGAAAATGTAGACAAATTAGTTCTAACCACGTAAATTTCGTATCAATTCGTGACATTGTCGTTGGTAATGTCATTTCCCAACAATATTTATTCAATCAATCAATCAGGACATGCCTAACCCATTAAAGGCAAATAACTAAAAGGGAGAAAAAGAAGAGGCATGCTTGTTTATGCAGATGGTACCACCCCAAAAAAAGTATTCACAAATATAAAGTACCTAAATTTAGTTATATTATATTAGTCCACTTACACACGTTCACTACTCTACAATTTAAAGTCGCATAAAATTAAGCAATTCAAACCATCAAGCACCCTAAACCCCTCCCAAACCAAAAAACTAAAAATATTAAGCTGTCAAATCACAAGAGACTTGCTGAGTTTCTTCCCTATTCTGTGAATCTTGGCTCAACAAAGTCTCCTCAGCCTCTGATGAACACGCCGAATGCTTGCTTTTCAACTTGTTCACATCTTCCCTTGAACAAATGAAAATCCTCTTCGCCATACAACAGAACTCACTGCAATCAAGGGGAGGATGAAAAAGAAGACAATTAAAGTCCAGTTTTTGTGAATCAGATAAAGTTGAAGGTAAAACTCATAATTACTTACGGCCATGGATCATCACCAGCGAGCATCATGTCATTTTCATCATCAGTGAAAGTAATAGCCCATTTGGTTTGCATTCGAAGCTCCCCCTTAATATCAAAAATTTTCTCAAGCTCGTCTATGAGAGCCTCATAATCTTTTATGACAGTGAGGTCAACTGCACGACCAACAGCAACACCTTGCATTTGCACCTTCTCAAACAACAACATGTGATAGAAATTATGCAAAAAGAATAAAAATTTAAAAAAAAAAATGTTACGTTCAATATATTCCTACCCTAACATTGACCTACTTAAAGGCAGACCAATTCCCTAGCGCTAAGCATAGGTTTTAATTTTATTTGTTTGACACAATAGAAAATAGGAAAAGGAATCTTTAGAACAGTAGTCTTAGGGTGGAAGATATAGGTACCTTGGTCCGAGTCCTGGTGGATGGTACTGTGGCCTGCTTGGCGTGTCTCTCACTGGGTGATCCATCAGAAATAATTTGCTTCTGCACCTTATTGGACAGTGAATAATTGTGATTCTGACCAGCCTGAGTTTCACATGCAGCAACAGGAATAGAATCTTTGGGACCACTAGGAATTATTATAGCTGGACATCCCAGTTCTTTATCCGGGAGGGCAACATTAGTAAAATTGTTAGTCAAATTAACTCCAAATACCCAACAGTCCATGGGATTCTCACTTCTTTTACCACATTCCACGGGATCATGTGCCAAATCATCATTCGGCCTACATGAAACAGGGGCATACCCAGAGACATTTGATTGTGCTGTGACAGCTTTGCTGTTTTTGGGGTCCGGAAAAAGGTTGGAAGAGACACTCAAATGTGGGGAAGAAGGCCACATTCCTTCCACACGGACTCTGCTGGAGCTGCTCTTGTTACCATTCATAGGATTCACATTAATTTCTTTCATCCTTGTAGACCATATAACTGGGCTTTCATTGCTTTGGACCTCTGAAGTGCCACCCAATGCAGTAGGGTCATGGGATAAGGATGGTCCATGATACCACAAAGCCGTAGCAGGGGAATTGGGGCCAATTTCTGCATCCAACCATCACATAATTTAAGTCAATGCTCATTTAATCCATAAACAACCATGGACATGTTTAGATACCCTTTTTTTTCAAAAATCAAGAACCTAATAACATAAAATAAATGAAGCTTTTTTATGCACTTCAACTTTCATAGAAAGTATCTCATCTAATTTTTCCAAAAACTAATTTTAACTTACTATATCTTATTATATCCTCCTACAATATGTTTAGTCTAATTAAGAAAAGTTAGGTAAAACAACTAGTACCAGAAGACGAAACCTCAGGTGGCCTGGACCTTTTGCTCTTGACCACTTGTTGAGTGACATTCAAAGCAGTGGAAGCAACGAAAGGCTCTATCTCCCACGAAGAAACCCTCTCTGGCCTTGGAATTATTGCTGGTTCATCCCATTGAGCCTGAAAGGCAAAAAGATTATAAATGCTAAACCGAAACTGAATAAGAATTTAGATGGAAAAATGTAGGTCTAAGTTCAACCTTCAATGAACGCCACTGAGAGTTCCGCCATCCTGGAGATACATCCCCAACCCCAACAATAGTACCAGAAAACCTGACCAAAAAAATTAAAGTAATATGATATAACAATAAAGGACCAACTAGAACTGAAGGGAACACAAAGTGCTTATGAAAATTTCGTGTGTGCTAAAATAGATACCTTCTCTCAGGTGAGTCCTCCACCTCAAATCTCATCTTGAAACGCATGCCAACTGAAAACTTGTTGACTGACTCCAGATATTTGTTTAGTCCTATAATAAACTGGCTAGTCCTGAATGTATCAAAAGGCATGTGGACCAAGGGTTAGGCATTCTGTTACATTTTAATTATAAGCTTTATAGCACCAAAAACAAATTTCAACTTGTTTACCCACCTAGGTTTGTAATATACCACAAACATGGTACTGGTCAAAAATGCATGAGAGGCAGTGGCAAGCACTCCAAGATGCATACTCTGGCTTGATATCACAGAAGAAGGCATGGGACTTTGCTGTCGTGCTACACGCCTAACACCAACTCTCAGTTCGCCATTCTCTCCCCTGCAACAATCATGTCAAGACCAAAGTGCACACCATCACAACAGATGAAACAACATCAGAAACAAATAATACAATAAGGCTCCTGAATTAAAAACCTTAGAAACACAAAAGCATCTCCAGCAACAAGTCTCTTGGATGTGACAAATGTACTCCAGCCAGTTGTGAGCAAGTGCCTCCTTGGTTGACCTGATCATGTTTACAGAATGGAGAAGCAAATTGGCCACAAGAAAAATAGTAGATGTAAAATTTACGCTCAGTGGCCTTCATTTTATTTCATACCAATTATGGTGTTAGCTCTTCAGAATTTGGATATGTGTCCAGATCATAAATCCCCAAAGAAGACTTATGAATATTAAAGCAAAATTACCTCTGAATATATGCTTAAACTTCCACTCAAACCCATGAAGATCCTTTGCTGCCAATTCCTGAGTGGGGATAGTTTGGGTCATGTCCTACAATATATACACAAAAGTAGCAAGCGTGAAAATAAGGAAAGTTGGGTTTTCATTAAATATATAGAGGCTAAAGGAAACTGAGGTAAATACCAATTGAGGCAGACACTCGGTAGCATGCCTCCGCAGAACTGAAAATCCTCCATGAGTACTAGTATCAGAAGCAGTTAATATCTTACTGAAAGAGTGAAAACTCTGTTTCTGGGTCTCGGGTACACTTGGGTCTGGACTCGTTGGCTCTTCTTGCTGAATAAAACCACAAAAATAAACAGAGATAACTCCCCAGAAAAAATACTCTCAACTTCCAACCTGAAAAACTATTTTCCTTTAGCGTTATGTATTTCACAGTCGCAGAGGAAATCGTAAAGCAAGCAAAATACAAAGCAAACACATTCAAGGTAGAGTAATAACGAGAGAATTGGGTTCAAAAACCCATTCGGATTCTCTCAGAATGACTAAACGGATCCGCAAGACCGAAGCAAAAAAAAAAAGGATGTGAAACACGTATAATCTCACATTTGACTCCGGAAGCAAAGTGATACGAGCATAAACTTCATCTGTTTCTTGTTCCGCCTACAAATTAACATAAAATCTTATGATAAGTACATGAATCACAATAATAAACATGCAATGAAAGGTATAAGAAACATTACCAACAACTGAATGTGAACAACACGACACAGAATCTTGGACGGGAGATTGAAATGAGGAATTTGCTGGTTCAGCTCCTGGTTCAGTCCCTGATTAGTCGAAGCTTGCAACTGCCAAAAAAAAAGACCAAAACTCAAGTAAATTTCAAAGCAAATAAAATCCCGAAAGCTACCAAAAAAAACATACTTGTTCCATGTGACCCTGCGGAAAGTAGAAAACTCTCTCCCCTTCGCAAGGAACATCCACCAAAGGCCCCGCACATAGCTTCCATAGCTGCGTGTACAGATCACCGTCTTCCACACCTAACCGAACACAAATCAAAACAATTAAGTAAGATCCTCGTTTTCGCAAATGAAAGCCAATGCTCTGCGTGGTTTCTCAGAAAGTAAACAACTTCTCCCCTTCACTCTCCTTCCAACACAACCCCGGTAAGGAAGACACAGCACATCAACAATTGAACCAAAACCGTGCAGACCCAAGTTCCTCAAAACCACAAAAAAACCTCGTTGAGAACCTTAGAAACTGCTTCAAACATTAAAAAAAAAAGACAACCACTTTGGTTTTATTTCTTAAACTTTCTAAGCAACCAAGCAGAGCAAGGTCCATAAAATCCCAACGAAGCATAAGCCATTGACCTGTTTCTGGCTGAGAACTGGGCACACTTCTGACAGCAGCTTCCAGATGTGCCATTCAAAACGACGTCGTACAGAGAGAAGAAGAGAAAGAGAGGCAAAAGCTGAAAGCAGGTGCAGAGTGAGAAATAACAGATGAGATTACCCCATGAATAGAAAGGAGAGAGAAATAGATGGCGAGACAAGACAGTTATACGCGAGTGAGTGAGTAATGATGAAGAGTTAACAAGTTTCCTCCTTTTTGCTTCTCGTAACGATCCTGCCGCAGAATTTATCTCATGTGCTGCTAACTCCCTCTCACTGCTTCAGTTACAGAACACAAGGCCGGTTTTTCTTTCTCTTTCTTTTGTTCCCTCCTTTCGCTCCAAAAATCCTTTAGAATGACGAAAGCTTTTCTTCTGGCGTCGCCGATGATGATTATTTTGCTCCGGAGACAGCTGAATCGTCGTTACCAAATTATAGAGAATTGGTGTGGTTCTGTTTCTTCTTCTTCTTCTCTCTCCCTTGTCTTCTTTGTCTATCTATTATAGATTGATTATAAAGAATGGTCCTCTAGTCTACAGAGTCAGCTTAGCCTACTGTAATTTGTTCTCCTCAAATGAAACTCATTGGCCATCATTTTGGTGGAAACCACACTTCATTATTAAACAACAAACGTGTTTTTGTTTCTATTTTCAATTATGTTACAAAATACTCATATCGTTCTTTTCTTTTTTTTAACTGCTGCAAAGTTTATTTATGAAAATACATTTCTCCTCCACTTTTTATCATGCGAATTTAGTATTTATGTTTATATCCTACGTAGTGCTGTTTGAGTGTGTATGGTTGTACTTTAGAACATGTGGGCATATTTTTTAAGAGAAAAAAATTCATATCTTAATTCTTCTCTGTCAACACCAATTCCTTTTATCCCTACGGTAGACCTAGACATGTTCATTATTTTGTTTCAACCAAACGATCACTAGTCATAATTATTACTTTTCTTATGCATTTATGTAATTGTCCTCAAATTAAAATCCATGTTCCGTTTTATTAATTTACTTTAACTTTTAGTGCCAATCTTTAATTACAAGTTATTAAAGTAAAATTATATGTTTAATTGAAAAGAAAAGCATTATAAATGTAAGCTCGAATAGTTTCATTTTGTATTTTTGTATTTTCGTCAAATAACGCTAAGCATTAAAACATGATAATAATATCTAAATTATTAAAAGAACGAATAAGTTAAAAATTAATTAAACATGAATTTAGAGTGCCAAAGTTAAAATATAAATAGTTGAGATTTGTAGAGAATCACTCCAAACCTATATGATAAAAGTTCCAAGTTAACTATTACATCTATAAATTTTAACCAGAATATTTTATGATTAAAAAGTTAGGTGTGTTTGTGTTATTGATTTACTTTTTTTAGAATGACAAAATGTACTTCAGTCTATTTACACCAAAGAGTGAGTCGGTACATTGATCCATTTATATATATAGCAAAATGCATATGCTAACAAAAATGATACATAGATAGATTATATATAAAACAGACTAGACTAGATAGAAACGTATTATATTAATGAAATAATTATCTATGAATAAATTTTAAATTAGCCAACTTATCAGCACATGCATTTCCTTCACGAAAAATATGAGTACTCCTACACTTGATTTTTCCACAGTAATTAAGACAAGTATTCATCGATTACGAAGCATCCACGGAACATTAGTTTTAGCAGTAAGTGCAACACAAAGCAAGTCAAAATCACATTCGAGTTAGACATTAGTAAACCCCCCATCTTTTGAGCTTCCTCTATAGCATGTATAACTCCATAAAACTCAACAACCATAGTAGTCTGAACTTCAAGAAACACAGAGAAAGAAAACACCAATAAACTCCCTCATACTTCCACGGAAAATACATTCACAAGTAGCAAGACCAGGATACCCCTAACAACCCCATCGATGTTAATTTTAACCCAGCCTGGTGAAGGAAACTCTCATCTAACAAGAAAATGACAAAAAAATTTACCATTACGAGTATTAATATCAAACAACTTAATAACGTTGAAATCCAACTTATCATTCTTCATTAAAGCTTTAAACAAACTTCCCACTAGACAAATTAAGTCTTTAACTACCGAAATAGCCCTATAACCTTGATTTTATCCTGAAATCTAGCATAATTCCTCATAGGCCATATCATCCAAATAGAAAAAGTTATCACAACAAACTTATTCAATTTAACCAAAGGACTACCATCACTCTTAATAAAATAAAGAAGATCATCTTTATTAAAGAAATGAGAAGTAAAAAAAATTTGTCAAACCCAACTTCAAATATGCAAAGCATTAGAACATTAAAAAAATAAATATTGAATAGATTGTTCATGCTTTTCACAGAGTGTACACATAGAACATATATGCAAACCTTTATTCTGAATATGTTAATCTGTAGAAAGCCGCCCATAAAAAACTTTAAGTACTAGAGTTTTGAAAGGCGAAATAGAAAAAGATCAAATGAATTTATACCAACTAGATGGAACTCCTGATTTCAAGAAAAAAATCTTACCCACATTTAAGAGTAAAATGTACAAACTCATCTAGAATCCAATTAGAAATATTTTGTTCCTTCTTAACCATGATATGATTAAAAAAATGAGACATCTATTGTAAAGATAAGGGAATGTTTCAATCATAACCTGTCTAAAACTAAGACGATATCCAGAATGTTAGCATCATCAGATAACCGTGCAATATTTGCTAAAAAAAAATATAAAAATGTGTTGACCTAGTAATGGCTTATTACATTAAAAAAGGTCGATTAGGTAAGTATGAAATTTTTTGTACCAAATTTATTTCAGATTTTCTATTACTTCCTTACACAACTTGAAATAAGCTATATGGGCTCACAAATTAATTGTGTGTTTGTTTGGAGCAAAAATTGTGGTGGAAACCCACATTGCAGCAAGATAAAATATTTTCCGTGACGTCAGGAAAACATATTATACTAATTGAATATATATATATATATATAGGTAAATGTGTTTTTTTAAGATTAAGAGGATATCTATAAAATGGTGCCTTTTTATTTATTTTTATTTGAGGTGTATTATTTATTAGATAACTGAGGTATTATTATTTTATAGATATTATTTATCTATATATTCTTAGAAAATTAAGAATATTTAAATTCACGGTCTGTATAAATGATTTATTCCTAAATTCGATAGATAGGAGATTTACACAAGTTGCATTAAATAACTCGATAATTTAATTTTGTAGAGAAAATATATAGAGAAAAAAAAGTTTTAAAAGAGATATTTTTTATGAAATAAAAAATAAAAGCATTATATCCATTTATAAATTTTTATTATTTATCCACTAAAATTTATATATCTCTAAAAATTAGTTTAGAAAATCAGGTAAAAATTAATGTAATTTTCAAATGACGTGAATAGTGAGAAGCAGAGGGGCTAAATCTCCTACTAACTTTTATAAGAGCATTGAATTTTATTTATTATTATCATTAGTGGGTGTTAGTTGTTACACTTTGATGTGAACCAATAATACCTAATCTATTACTATAATTTCCCTTAAAAAATTATTAGTATAATTTAGTCGTACACGGCCGAATTAACAATCAACTTATTTTAAATATAATAAAAGTTAAAACGAACCAATGTCGTTATTATGAAGTAAAATAACATCCTTTTGCACTAAGTTATATCTTATGTGGGTTTTTGTTTTAGTCTCTATAGAAAATATTTCCATTTCAGTCATTACACTTAAGCTTATTCGTAAATTAATTCCTACTGTTAATTAAAAAAATACATATATTACATAAAAACAGACCTAATTTTTTATTAATTATATATTTATTATATTTATTTTAATCCTTTTGTTAATGATAGACTCAACAATTTATAACACACACGCATTGAAAATATATAAATCAAACGGACTTAACTTCTATGCGTAAATAATCATATTGTTGTGTTTTAAAAGATAGAAAAATTGGTTTATGCAAGTTTATGGAATTATACATGTTAAAGAAGAAACACAAAAGATGAGACTTACTAATGTCTAACTTGAATGTGATTCTGTATTGATTTGTGTTGCGTTTACTGTTAATACTAATGTTTCGTAGATGTTTTATAATCGATGGAATAATTGTTTTAATACTGTGGAAAAATTAAGTTTCGGGTTATTCATATTTTTCGTGAAAGGAATGATAAGTTGACTAATTTAGAATTTATTCAAAGAGAATCATTTTATTGGTACAATAGTCTTCCATTTAGTCTATTCTTAAAATTGTTTATGAATAGATATAGTCTACATATGTATCTTTTTTGTTAACATGTGTTTTGGTCTAATCTTTTCATATTTTTTGTATTTTTTTTAATAATAATATTTTTTTCATGTAATGACAGATGACTATGATTGTTACTTGAGGTGTCAGACTAGGTAAGATGTCAAGTTACGTAACGATGACTAACATAAAAAAAAAATTAATAAAAAAAATCAAAATTTTGGTTCAGCATTTAGTTAATAGAAAATTTTTAAAAAATGATAAAAAAGGTAAGATATGACAGCATCAATTGTCGAATTTGGTAAGCTAATCAGTGTATTATTTGTTAGTGAAGTTCAGAACTCGGTTTATTATCTGTGTGGGATGCAGCATGCTGCAGTTTTTGATGATTAATAATATTATTATTTATAAAAAAAGGTAATTATTGATGCATTTTTGTTAATGGAAGATTAAGTTGAGAGGGCTTTACAAGTTTTTTGTTATGAAAGGTTGCACAAGTTAATAGAACTAATTTTTTAGATGGGCTTTTCTATTTATGTTTAAAAAATATAAGATGAGTATTTATCTGATTTTATTATTTTATTTCTTCGGGTATAAATGTGTTTGTTTTAAGTTTAGGATTTCAAATGAGGATGTTGATATCTATTGCTTGTGCAGGATATCTTTACATAAATAAATAATTTTATACTTATTTTCTCAAATATAATATATAGTAAAAAAATTAGGTGCTTAATTTAATGGCTTGTTTACATACAGAGAGTTTTCATTGCATTTTGTGTGTGACTTATAATAAAGTACAAATATTTTTAAAAAATTAATCGATACAGACTTTTAAGTTAGGACAAGTTGATTCATTATAAAAAACAATTATTTAAAAAGTAATTAATCATTATATTAATTAAATTAAATATTATTTTAAATAGTAGAAAAATTATTAGTATCTAAAATTGTAAATTCCCAAAAAAATAGTTATAGAGGAAAAGTAGTACAATTAAAATGACACATAAATATTTTATTATTAAATTTAAAAGAGTATATAAATAGAAATTCAGGTTTCATTTTGAAAAAACCATCATCTCTGAAACAACTCATTTTTTACTTTCATTTATCTTTTCTTTAAAATTCTGATATCCTCGCTCATAAGTTTGTCGATTGGAGTCAGTCCGCCATCAGACCCTTGACCGTGAATACTACAAGATTGTCCGATCAAAATCTTTAATAAAATAAGTTCATTTTTATTTTTTTCTAAGAGTCAAATTTTTGAATTTGTTAGATTTGTCTATGAATAAACTTTGCATGTGACTCTTTTAGCTTTCGGGTTAATCTCTAATATAATTCATATTTTTTTTTCTTACATATTAAGTATAGATAGAATTATTTATGAATCTCTTATTCACACATAATGCAGGGAAATTGTAAGATTTGCGGTGCGACAAGTCCACGAAAGCCAATCTCATGTGTTTTAGTCTTCCACTTAAAACAGAATATATTACACGTCAAGGTATAAAGAAGCAAAAGTAGATAAAAATAATGAAAGTTAGTATATATTGTTGGGGTGATATCTGATTGAGTGTAAAAAGAAATTGGTGGTGACACTTTGAGGTTGATTTTTGTTTGTATAAAAAAGGAGAAGATAAAATGTTGGTATCATAAAACTCCCAGTGCATCGGACAGAAAGGATCTTCTTTTCATTAACCTAACTATTTTCTGGCCCTTTTCTTAGGCTGAAAAGCAATAGAGTTAACATCTTGGAATTGATTTAAAGGATGAAAATAGAGATCTAAATTCTGCAATGGACCACACACCACAATCATGCATTATTTCTTTCACTTTTCCTTCAAACATTGGCGTTGCCATCAGAGGGAGAGAATGAAACTGTAAAAACAAAAGGATCTTCGTCGCTATGGGCGGCAAAATATATTATTTTTTTTCCTAATGCTGCTCTTATCTTCTTAAGCTACTTGTAAGAACCTTTTTATCTCATGGAATATCTTATTTCTTACTATAATTAGTTACTATTCATTCAATCTTCTCATAAAGTAGATGCCACGCAAGAGATACTACTCGATATTACCCTTCTTCAACAAGGTTATTATTGTTTCAAAATCTCCCACTAATTACTTCAAATTACATAACAAAAATCTCTTTATAAAAAAATTAAAAAACAAAAAATGACATAACTTATTTGGAAATTAAAATTAACTTATGTACATTTTTCACTTCTTTTACCAAAAACACTCATTATTGATAAGTTTATTTAAATATGCTCCTATTTAGTATCTTCCCTTGAAAAACAGAGTCTGGCAACTCACAGTTGTTAGATATTTTGCATAGTAAATCATATATTATATATTACCTGTAAGATTTTGATTCTATTAAAGTAGATTTGTGAAAATAAATTTATTGACATATACAACTCTTCATTTAGACTCCGAGTTTAATTTATATCATTAAGATAGACAAAAAAAAAAAAGATGCTATTCATGAAAGAGTGTAAGTGTTTTAAAACATTTTATTTCTGGAAGGGACTCTTTTCAATTATAAATATGATCAAGTAATAATGTAAACAATTTTCTTCTTTAACTTCACATATTTAAAGAAGAGATCAATTGTGAATAACAAGAAGTTGAAATACTAAAGTCATTTGTTTTTTCTTCTTTAAATCCTAAGCTTCAATCTACCTTTGTTCTCCATGGTTTTCCTAATGTGTCAATTTGACATTTATAAAAATGTAATTGCAAATTTTATAATCAATTTTTTCAAAATTAAACAATTTTTTATTTACTATACATTGATATTCAATTAATCACTAACAAAAAAAAACACTACATATTCTTCAACGATAACAATATCAAATATTACTAATGTTAATAATAAAATCTAACAACAAAGTTTAACCAATACTATTGAAATAAATATGTTTAATTTTATATTAACAATTATATTATATATTAATGATGGATTACTGTTAGGTAAAGGGTCTGGTCCGATGTTTGGTCATTTATGGATCGTTTCCTGACCTATGTATCTAACATTATGAGGGAGCACAATTCAAGGGATCTCAATCAATTAACTTTAATCACTCAATTAAGGTATAATCATGATTGCTGATAAAAAAAAGTATAATCATGACTAAAGGTGGAGATGTTACAATTCGATCTATATATGCCATATTACGCTCTACAGTAAAGATCATCTAATATATGATCTAATCCTCATCTAATAAACAACACAGGGAGTACTCTCAACTCCTATTTCATATTATACTCATTATATTTATGCTCTTACTGACTTGAGGGTCGAAGTGTCATCGCAGGAGGAGCTCCTCTCGTTTCCCAAAGATTCAATCACTTGAAGGGAGACCACCACCAGAAGCTCATCCAGATGTCGAACAACTACAATTGTTTAATTTTAAAGAATTAATGGATTACATATGCAATTTTAAATTTTTATGAAAAAATAGAATTACTTATTCACAAAATTTTTGGGACTAAAAATAAAAAGCCTAAAAATTAACACATAATCTAATAAACTTCCATTTATTTGTGTACTCTCACTGTAATTAGACATAAAAGATCTTCCTATATTTTCTATGACCTGCTATGTAACACGTACATATAAGATATGGCTAGAAAACCAAATATTTCAAAATTGATAAACTGAAAAAGAACGTAAATGGTAAATTAATGGTGTTAATATCAGCATCTCTAAAGGTCAAAAGTTAATAATTATGACAAATACTTTCTATGGAGGATATTCTGTGACTATTCACTAATTGATGTAATGGGTCAATTTTATTCCAACGAAATAAATTTTCTCTTATTATAAATTTTCATTTTCCAATGATATTTTTTTTATCTTTTAGATGTGATTATATAATTTTTATCTCTTTGTAATTGTACTTACAAATTTAGTGTTTAATTTTTTTTTAAATGAAGTAATTTGTATGTATGCCTCATATGCCATTTAATTATAGTAAGACAAAGACTCAAGGTTCAGAAAAATAAACAAATAATTAAGAGGAGGTGATTGGTGGAATAAAAGATTTTTTTAATATTTTTTTTCTTAAAACATTGATGGAGATTATAACAATAAGTAATAACAATAGTTATGATTAAATATAAAAAAGTCAAGATAATATAGTTAAAATAAAACACAAGTATTTTTATACAAATTTGATTCTGCAAGTCCAAACAATCTTAACTTAACTGGATTGTTTCACTGATTTATAAAAAAAGTATTTGAAAAGAGTGGTTAATTTTGATAAGTAACTAAACTCTTGTTTAAAAAAAGTAACTAAACTTTGATAAGTATTTGATAAGAGTGGTTAATTTTGAAAATAATAAAAAATATTTTATATCAATATAATTAATTATTAAAAAACATAATCAAGTATTTATGAAAGTATACTTTTTCAATTAGATAATATAATTAATTAATTTTTAAAATAATTGATTGTTTGTGAAACTTATAAAAATCAATTATGATCATAATAATAATTTAGTAGTGTTTGAGATAATTGATTATACATTTAACATAACCGATTATTAATTTAAAAAATAAAAAATTAAATTTTAAGTACAAAATTAATTATCTTAAAGACTGAGCATTACTTTACATTTAATCACCTCTAAGACAGTTGAAGTGCAATCATCGTCTTATAATGCAGTCATTAATAAAACGTAATTATAATTACTATAAATTCCAACAATTATTTTAAATAAAAGTTTAACAAATAATTGAAGGATATATTAATGATAAATCAAAATTATTTAATTTTGTAAATTAAAAATTTAATTCTACTATTAAAACTTCATAAAAACCAAAGTTGTATATTCCTAAAACTATGGATACTAAAAGTGAATGTAAACCTATTTTAGAAAAAAAAGTATTGTATGTACAACTTGAAATGCGTATCCCTAACCAAACACGTTTTAATGTGAGCATGGTAAGTTTTAAATCTTAATCGGTGATCATGGTAAGTTATAAATCTTAATCACTTTGAGATTTTATTCTCTAAATTTGTTCTTTGTCGAGATAGATATAGACGTATTTAATTCAAAATTCATGTAACCATGCTAATTGCAATTATTTTCACGAACATTTTTAATATTTTATTATTTCTTAGCTTGTAGTCAAATCATAGCTTGTGATAGTAAAAAAAAAATATTATCCCTAACTCAAGACATTTGATGCACTATTGCATGGAAATTCATAATACTAGTAATGTACAGTAGAAAAAGAATTATTATGTCTAATTCAAGTTATAACTTTCATTTCATGCACTATTGCATGGAGATTCATTATACTAGTAATGTATCTATTTAATGCTTGAATGATAGTTCCATATATTAAGATTTTTAAACTCTCATTTTCAAACATGAATGATTAAAGTCACTTTACCAATCTTATTATATTTTTTACTTTTCCAAAACAATCAATAATAGAAAATTTAAAAACTTACTTTGATAAAAAAATTGTCCAGATTGTCTTCAGTCAATAGTTACTCCTCCCTAATATAATCACTAAAAGAAGTAATCAAAATCTTAGATAGAATTTAAAAACAATTTTAAAAAATAATTTATTAATAAAATTAAAAATAAACATTCATAATCTATTTATAAAAAGTTTATTTAAAATTATATCTCTAAAGAAAATTTCAGCCATAGAGTTATTATTTGTGGTAAATGAATTGTTGTTATTTGACTAAAGGGAGAAATGAGTGAACAGCATTACGTTACCATATCAATGTTTGATCATCTACTTTGCTTAAAATATTACGAGGCTTAAAGAGGACCGTTCTTTACGACCACCCCGTGAATCTGGAACAAAATAATATTCTATTATTATTAAAATTATAATTATAATTATTGTTATATATATAAATAAATAAATAATAAATAAAAGAAGCACACGAATGAGAATATAAATGTAGATTAATATTTACATAAGTTAATAAAAGTGAAGTGGTTGAGTGGGATCCAAATCATATTCTTAACTATGTTGAAGCCTCAAAACGCACTTTTATGCTGATATGTTTGGTTAAGTTAAGGCAAGAAAACAACTTCTTTAATTGTGGTCAATTACGTCGCCTCTCTTTTTCCGTTGACCCCAAATCTATTATTGTCATATTTTATTTGAACCATAACAAATATAATACATCAACATTCCTTCACTACCATTTTAACATACCCTCAAAACATCAATATCATTATCAAGCTCAAATTTATTATTTTCAAAATTAAGAATATCTACAAGTTCCTTATTTTTGGAAGCACTTAAATTCAACACGAGAAAGATGGACCACAATAACTTCCTCCAAAATTATTTTCCTTCCTAAATCATCAAATTACATCTAATTATATTTGAAAATCACTATACAGCAACTAATAAAAGATAAAAAAATAATTAATTATTATATTAACTAAATTAAAAAATATTTTACAAAGTAAAAAATTAGTAATATATAAAATAATTTATATTATTAATAATAATTTATAAATTAATATCTAACATTAATTATTAAAGTTTTAGTTATAAAATATTTTAGATTCTAATTATTGTAAAAAAATAGTTTAGAATTAAAATATAGTAAATAGTTAAAATTTTGATAACAAAATTTATTTTAAATATTAATATTTTTTTAATTTATAAAATAATATTTAACTTAATTAATATAGTAATTAATTATTTTTTATTTTTAAAATTAGTTTTTATTTAATAATGATTTTGTTACAGTGATAATTTTGATTATTTATGATACATTTTGCTAAAATTAAACAATGATAAAGAAAGAATTGCATTATTCGTATTTTCATATTTTATATATATATATATATATATATATATATATATAACAGTAATTTTGAATAATAAATAAATTTTAATTGATTTATCACAAAATCTGTATTTGAGAGTCACATTTACAAAAAAATTGTATTCATTTATTTATTATGAAATACCTAAAAAATACATCTAACTATTATAATACAAGTTTTACCGATTTTTATACAGATTTTGAGTTTTTCAAAATATTTATATAACAAGATTATTACTTATAGAAATACATATAACGTTCAAAACTACATCCCAAAACCATCCAAACCCAACCCCCTCTGACACCTGTATGATCATATGTTCGTATGTCATCGCAATTCACAACACAAAAAAAAAGTAAGGATAAGCTAATAAAAATAAATTTTATAACATATTTAATTCATGCAAAAAAAAATGAATCAAACTAATCATTTATATACATTCTTTTAAATGTTGACATATAAAATTTTAATACCAATTTCATCGTTCATATAGACCATACATGGATCTATTTTCAATTACAATAATTGGATTTCATTTCAATCTTACAGACTACATATGAATCCATCGTCTTCCAAAATACTCATTAAGTATGCTTCTACCAAAGACTAACACCTAATCCAAAGATTATCTGCAAATCTAAGATCAGATGGTAAGTATTTTTGCATGTTATCAAAAAAAAATAACTATATATATAATGACCATTTTTAAGAGCGAATAAATTTTAATTGAATTATCTCTTATGACCACGTTTACAAAAGTTTGTGTAAATGTATTTTTTTTATTATCTAAAAAATACTGCATCCTATACTATATTGTTTTTTAAAATAACAATCACATTTACAGATTTTTATATTAAGACAACTTTTATTTATTATCTACATAATGCTATATCTGAGTGCGTTTTAATTTCTATATAAAGTGGGTGTAACTTGTTAACATTGACAAAATTTTTGTTTTAATCTCTATAAAAAAAAAAATAGTTAAAATTTGGTTTCTTATAACACTTGTTAACGATTCTTTTAATAAGTATATTACCAAATTATTATTTATTTGTGCAAAAATTACATTTAATAATAACATATTATTATAGTTATAATTCATCTAATATAGTTAATCAGACGGTAGTATAATTTTAGTTTTAATAAATAATATTTATTACATCAATTCTTGATATAACAAATATAGTATGTATTTATTATAGGAATTCTCATTTCATTTGTAATATAACAAGTGCTTGTTATGTTAGTTTTATTAACAACTGACATAATAAGTTTTATCTAGGATTTAGAAAAAATAAATTACTTTAATTTCTCCTTCTTTTCTTTTTCCTTTTCTTGGTATTATTTGGTGTCTTCCTTTGTTATCTTCACATCTTCAACATGTATGAATCTCTTTTTTATTTGCTTTGTGTTTCTATGTTAAGGCATGTATATGAATGATGGTTTTGTCATATACAAATGTTGGGTTTGCTTTGTGTTTCCCTAAATGATTACTCACATTGTTCCATATACATTAATTATTAATTTAAAAAGTAACTTACCTAAAATTTAAATGCGGTGCTTCTTCACCTAAACATTCAAAGTTAAATATGTAATCTGATTGAAGAGTATATTGCAAAAACCAATCCCTATTTACAAGACATTATAGATATATTTTTTTTTTCAAAACAGAACTATTATAATAAAAGTAAATTATTCTTATAAAACATGGTAAATATAGTATACTGGCATAAGAAAAGTTGATGGCACCATATTCATACCTACAAAATTGTATGGACCATATTTGCGACTGACCAATTTGATATATAAACACTCGAGTACTTTTTAAGGTAAATCACTTATTATATGTTTGGATTATAAGTAAAATGGGAAAATAATGCAAAAATTGGAATAAAAAAAAAAAAAAAAAAAACTGTTTACATGGATAAAAATAGAAAAATAAGTTTAAAAAAGTCTTACTCGTTCAGATTAGTAAACAAGAATAAAAAAAAAATCTTTTTAAACATAACTTCATACGAACTTAATGAGTTGAATGCACGCGCCGTGTAGAAACCTTTGCGAGTGAGGATTATGTTAGGTTTGTTCACTTTATTTTTTGTTAACAACCTTTGCTTTACTTTTGATTTATTTATTAATTATTTTGTACTAATTGAAGTTGGATTCATCTGGGTTTTAGTGCAGTCGATGTGTGCATACCCTATAAAAAGAAAATAAAAAATAATAGCCTTAAAGGCTTTATTTAGGGAAAGCTCAAACAATTGATGTTGAAATGAATGTTAAAATATGTGAAGAGAACCAGAAGGATTGAAGTAACATGAGCATTTTCATGTTCCATGGATGGGTTAGAAGTTTTGGAAGCACTTTAGAATAATGTATTCTACAGTTATCTAACTCTTGTAGGGGAGGAACAACCCTTCAAAGTTAAAAACCGATTCAAAACTGAACATTTTCCGTACAACACTATTGGACACTTTTGAGTTATGATGCTTTCTTTGTCAACTTTGAAGTTGTTTGATCCAATTGTGAAGAATGAAGATTCCTTATAAGTCAAACCTATTGGATCCCCATAGTCATCCTCATCACCCTTTCCCAGTCCTGTCAAAAGGGTCTTTACCACAACACTCCACTAATCTAAAATTAGATTGCCCTATGCAAAACTAGGGCTAATAATTCATTTATCATATTATTCCTTTAACAATTATTATTCTTTAATTTAACCTTGTCATTCTCAATTAAGAAAAAAATGGTTTAATAATTTTTTTTTCAAAATATATAAGTATATGCATATCTCATCTTATGAAAGTGGATGCATACCTCAACTTATTTGAAGTTGTAGAGTAATGGGTCTGGGCCGACGCATAATATGAGAATCGAAATCATATCTTTAACATGAAACGTGCGTCATCTTTTATTCATTAGACTTAATCACACATAATGACTCAGTAAAAACATAATCAACTTACATTACACGTGATGTGTCAATATATGTAAGAAGAAACGTCAGCAGGAGGATCTATCTTTTACACACCGGTATAGGATACACTTACCCTAACCTATTGATTGATGTTCTAGGGCTAGGTTATTCCTACGTAGAACATTAGATTTAAAATTCACTTATTAAAATAATATCAAAAATATCTAACAAGAGTTTGTTGAACTTATCATATCATAAATTTATTATTATTTTTAATCGTATTCTATGATAAAAACTAACATGATTGTTTTTCGAGCAATTAGTAGATAATATATTGATGAAGCATGAATATTACTATGATTAAATTATGAATGTGGGAATAAAATATTAAAGAATGATTTAGTGGAAGCTCGTTAGGCAGTGAAGCACTTAAATATGTAATTAGTGGAGCCAAGTGATTAAGAAAGGTGCTTAGGCCATAGACTAGATCCTTTTGTTATATACTAACTTCATCTGTTTGTTGGCATTTTGTGTACTCATTTTGCATTTAGTAAGATCCTGTTTAGTGGTGGGAGCCCGGTTTTTATGAAGTTGCAATGAATGTTACTGAGACTACCCATAACAATTTCTATCAATGATTCTGATTCACTACACTTCAAATTATTAATACATTAGTGGTAGTGGAAAAAGCGTCTCTAAAAATAATTTTATGTTTGAGCGGTAAATGGAAAATTCATAAATGAAAAAAAGGACTTTACTAAACACGAATAGTCAACTTTTAAATAAAAAATCTGTGAATAATTATTTCTAATTTATAAAAAGAACTAAAATTAAAAATAATTTATTTATGGGGATAGAAAGATATCAGTCAAGACAGTACACATAAGTAATTCATTTAGAAATACTAAAGTAATAAATAAGTTTTATAAGATATGATTTTCCAAGAATAATAAATATTATGATAGTTCAACGAAATAAAAAAAATTGCATTGGTGTTAAAAATGATTAATTTAACTACATTTAAAATAAATAACTAAGAATAATAATATAATTCGAAGTTTCAAAATGAATTTGATCTAATAGGTAACTCTAAAAACTAATAAACATATAGATAAAAAAAAAGGGTAGTTTAAATTAAACTAGGCATTTTTTTATTTAGCTCATTTGGCCTGTAAATCCAAATGGTTTATATATTCGTTTACAATCACGTTCGTGTTTAAAAAATCTTTATTACTTTATTTATTTCAAAATTGATTGATTATTAGACAATCGTACTATATCTATAATCACTCTTTTCAAAGTTGATTAAATCAGTCACTTTTTATATAACTTATCTTATATTATTAAACAAACTCATTATAGTATTTTGACAATTTTTACGTACTATTTGAAAATATCATGACATCAATAGCACTACGTTTACGATTCTATAAATAGCAAGCTTTTTTTGAAGGACAAAAGTCAAAGAAAAAATAAGAAACCAAAACCAAAAATCCATTGCGCGTCGGGGATGAAAAACTTCATTAAGCTTAATAAAACAACGATGAATATCATTTTTATCATGATATCTAATGGTTACTAAAAAATCCAGTGAACATATGGAGTAAATCATGAATTATTTTTTTATTTGTTGAGTTCTAATTATTTTGGTGTGGTCGATTTGCCTTTTTGGTCCACTCGTAAAAATACTGAATCTTAACTACTCAACAGGTTCATACATATCAGAATCACTTTTTCACATGTTTAGAGGCAAACAACTTACGTCCATTGACTGAAAAAACGTGAAACCAAGAACTGGAAGCTTCCAGCTGGATGTGAAATCACGTTGATGAAGGACCAAACACGTAATATATCACCTCAAACCTATACCATCAGCAGCTCCAATCGCACATAAACTCTAACATAAACCTACACCATCAGACCGCCGCTAACATCAGAATGCAACTAAATTGACTTACAATACATGAGTAATGACACAAATAAAGCCAAGCAACAGGAGGTCACCAAAAATCAACCTTCGGGTTTATACTACCAGAAAATGCATGGTACTCAAAAGCAACAAGCGATGAATTTAAAGCTTGGTTAATTTCCCTAGTCCTAACAGTGTTGCAAATAACGACTTTGGGATTATTTTTGTAAAGTTAATTCAAATGCTACAATTTCATCCTCATCTTTGATTCAATATCAGTTGCACCCCCTGAAAAGAGAAATGCAATGTGTTCTGACGCAGATATCGCGAAAAACCTACTTAAATTTTGTACTTAAACATATGCAAGTTTAAACAAAATTGACGGAAATATTCATTACAATTTGCTCCAGAGCGGCTGAAAAACAATATCAGCGTAAAATGAAAAAAAAAAAGGGAGCATTAAATAATTATACACTAAAATACCAACAGATCACATAGCACTTGAAAAATATGCTTTAGTGCTCAGGGATTCAGACTGAACCGTACTTCGAAAGCCCAACAGTAAATTCATCACATTCACTGCAGCAAAAATAAACGATAGATTGTTCATTGAAACCCCATGGCTATTTCTTAAATGCAGTAGTAGGCTTTCACTAATAGTAATTCCACATTATATTTAGGCACGTATAAGATAACAAGTAGTAGAATATAATGTTTGTATAACAGATACATAAATGATGATGCCAGTAAAAATAACAGGATTGAAAATTAATTCCTGTTTTGTTAAAAACAATATGGAACAGCTGAAAGTTGAGAGAATGATGCAATTGACTAGCAGGATACACACTAATCCCAGACACTCTTCGTATAACATGAAAGTAAGTTCAAGCGTCAAAATGATTTTTCAACCTCTACAAAATTATAAAGATTGCATCCAACACATTGTTACAATCAACCCGGTTTCCATGTTCCAACTTTTTACCTACTAAAATATGCCTACTTCAACAAGGTACCACAATTTTGTACATAGTATTACAATTTGTAAATGTTACCTCAAATGCTACGAAACAACTAGTAGGTGTTAAAGTGGCTATGTGAATTCCTAAATGAACAAGTGTATTGGCAAGATTGGGACCGGTGATTTTGTAACTCAAACTCATTCAAACAAACATCAATACCTGGTAACAATAATGGAACTGTAATTCGTAACTCAATCTAATGCATCCCACTGGCCAGCAAAAACTTATACACTGTAACAGTCATTCACTACGAAAATCCAATCCAATCATTCCAGTTCACCATAGAAGATATAAGCAACTTTCATACCTAATCTCACATATTTGCAAACTTGAAAATGTCATTGGTGTCCAATATTTTAAACTCCAACAGCCAAGACACTTGATTTTAATGATCAACCTGATTCCATATTCTAACTTTATTACCTACTAAAATATGGCTACTTTAGACTTGTAAACGTTACCTCAGTTGGTACTAAACCACTGATAGAAGAAAAAGTGGTGTTGAGAAAACCTAAATGAGCAACTGTCTTGCCATTATAACCTTTGTGAACTATATGTATACCATTTTGTTTTTATTTTGTAGGATATACACCCTACACAAACTGTCCCATTGAAACAAATTTCAACACCTAGCAAGTTAGAGCAACGAAACAGTAGTTTGTAACAGACAAAGTAGTCCTCCACACTGCCCAGAAAAAACCGATGCATTATCACAACAGTCGTTGACTACAAAAATCACACACAAACTAAAGAGTCCACAACAGAACACATAAGCTGGTTTCATACACAGAAATATTTGCAAACTTCAAAATTGTGTCCAACATTTTAAATTCTAACGGCAGGAAACATCAACAAAGCAAACCTACCAATCAAGATTGGTAAAAATTAACGTGTCTCAAGTACTTACTCAAACAATTGTGAGATTATAGCTGTTGCAAAGCTGAAGTAATGCAGCTTGATTTGCCGGATCTACCACTTCATTGATGACCTTCGGGTATCTCCCAGGGGAAAGTGTTGACAGCCGAGACAATGAGGCAACGAAAAATTCTTTGGGATCTCTTATATCTTTTAGTGGATCTTCTTCTTTCTTCCCAGCATTGTAAAGACGAACAAAAGTAGCAGTATAACCAACATTTTCTGAAATATCTGGCACATCAAGTTCCTCGTCAGCCCTTTCCTGTTCTGGCCGTGAAAGAAGAGTGACAATGCTGTCCACCATCTTACCCCAGGATTCAGCAGCAGCAGGATCCAAAAGAATTGGAGATTCACAGATGAGTCTGGTTGAGGCAACAGCAGCCAAC
>Ga0123342_1000357_pt1 | contig 69717 bp, 32 predicted proteins | sample Turbeawhitnodule_FD_89960 | JGI IMG/M metagenome (GOLD analysis project Ga0123342, IMG submission 89960) | Root nodule microbial communities of legume samples collected from Mexico - Turtle bean Mexico white nodule | ecosystem: Host-associated > Plants > Roots > Nodule | place: Mexico: Nepantla... | reverse complement strand
TTTTTTTTTTTTTTTTTTTTTTTTTTTTTTTTTTTTTTTTTTTTTTTATCTTCTGTAGTGTTTTATTCCCATTTTTGGTGGAGAAGAAAATAAAAAAAGAAAAAATGTGATTTGAAAGAAAAAAAAAAGCATGGATGCGTGGAGCCCATTTTGTTTTCATATTCGGTCACCATTACCTTCCCACCACCTACACACACATCAAAACCTATTCTATTTATGTCTTCCCCTCAAATATTTATTTTTCTTCCAAATAACTATAACCTACTCTAACTTAATGCCATAACTTTACTCTCTTTTTTATGAATTTTTAGTAATATGGTGTAATTTTATTTTTTAATAAATAATTTTTTAGAAATTATTAAAATGATAAGTAAGAAGTGGATTTTAAGATTAAGTCAACTTCGTAAAATTGACTTATAAGGTGACGCAATTTATCGAGTTGAATTTATGATTAGATAACGAATTCATACACGTAAATTATGTTTAATTGAGATCTTAAAACAGTTATTAGACTTAGATTTTCGATATGTTTTCATTTCGTAGAGAATTCAATTATGTATAATTCGATGTTTGGTCGACCATGTATTATACAAAGACTTGAAAGAATAGTAGTTTTATTACTAAGATTAAAAGGTGAACAATCATTTAATAATAAAATTAAATGTTTCAGAAATTCTAAAATTTAAACTTAAAATATTAAGTGATTTAAGAATAATTAATTAATCAATTGACTCGTATCGTAATTTAGAAAAAAAAAAAGATGTTAACTGTGATAAATGATGATTCAATAAAAAGTACTAAATAAATAAATTCAAAAATAATATATTGATTGATAACTAAAAAAATTATATAACTTTAAATACAGATAGATATCTTTGGTACTTTTTCTATTTATATATGTTTTTAGTTGATAAAAAATCATAGATAAAATTGTGAATTAGGAAGAAGTTGAAACTAATGGTGTTCCCTTTAATACCAACTTAGAGCTACAAATATTTGTCTTAAAGATGGTATATGAAGTATGAAATTATTAGGGTTCCTTATAAAAATGATTTTTATTATGTCAAAGTGCCCTAATAGTGCCTTCATTGGACAATAACATCCCTATAACCCATTATAACTTTCTATCTATAGATTCGTTTATTACGTTTAAACGTACTTTTCGGAAAGCTATTACCTGCGTTGACCGTTTGCCCAAACACGGTGCTACTTTCATGGAGAAATTATTACTCTAAAAATGTTGCCACTGACGCAGACACGATACCACTGACACGAACATTGATACAATACAAACACTGATACGATACAGATACGAATATGAAAATACGTATAATTTTTAAAATGTAGAACACGATAACACGGATCTATATATTATATAATATATTGTATAATTATGAATTATATAAATTGACAATAAAGATTTATATATATATATAAAGTTGAGTTTTGTTTATTTGAAATTTTTTATTTATTTAATTTTGATTAGGAAAAGGAAACTATTTTGTCATCAAATCATTTATTTATTTGTATCCTTTAATGCTTTAAATTAATAACTTTAAATCAATTACTCACATTATTCTTTTTTTAATAGATAAAACAATATCCGTGAAGAAAAGTGCTTAAATTACACTTTGATTGACTTAAAGAGGTTTTTTATCTTTATTTCTGGAAGGTTAAATAAAGGATAAATAAAGTAAAAGAGTTTTGAGTTTGAAGTGCAAAAAAAAGTGTTGCTCCTTTGGAATGCCTCCTTCCCAAGATAAGAATCTCAGTGCAAATTTCATTTCAAAACCTATTTACCTCTCTATTATTATAATATATATGCTTATTCTTTTTCCTGCAACTTTTTTTTTTATCTTATTTAATTAAGAAACCTTTTTTCTTTACTTTATCCTTTTCAATTGCATGATTAATTTCCTCTAAAGCCCAATATTTGCATATGGGCTCAAATGTATAGTATTGCAACAAGCCAATGGTTTTTTTTTTTTTGCATGATTTCTTTTCCCACCTTCCATAATTTTTTAATATTTTCATATTACGCAGTCGAAAATTACCCAAAATATATATTAAAAAGTGAACTTTAAGCTTAATTTAATCAGTCTATAAGGTGGGGTTTGCACTCACTTATATATTACGTCTCTGATATCATATTAAAAATTGGACTTTAACTTAACTCAATCTTACAAAACAGGTTTATATGACGAAGTTTGCACCCACTTACATATTATGAAATGTTTTTATCTCTGATCGATGTGGATCTCCAACAATATAATACAGAAATTTGGAATAATCTTATTTTAGATTATATAAATCTCAAATTAAGTAATTTAAAACATTGTTTTAGATTACCTAGTAATTATATAATTCTATTTAGAATTTAGAATTATATTTCAAACTATATAATAAATGTGTAATTTATAATATATTTCGGATATATATTAATAAAATTATATTAGTTATATTTTAAATTATGAAGGTAGAAGAAGAAAATATGGAGGTGGAGAAAGAAATAACCCAAAAGCCCAAATGAAATTGAAATACCCACAATTTACAGACCCATCAAACTACGCAATTTTTAATTTGGCTTCTGCTGGTAGTGGTACCCAACAATGCATAGTTTTTTGAGAATTCAATTAGTGTTCAATGTTGGTAAATATTTTATCAAATCTACACGTCTCAAATATTTTATTTTTAATATGTAATTTTTTTATTCAATTTATGTTTTAATTCATTTTCTTAACCAGTATTATTCATTAACATTTTGTTTTTATTACTTTAGATTATGTAATTTTAAAGTTTTTTTTCTCTATTTATTCCATCGTTTAAAACTTCATGATACCATTATTGTATTTTTTTAAACTATGTTCTTATAAAATGAGAGAGAAAATAAAAGTATATAATAATAAGCAAAAGTCATAAGTGTAGTACAAATTCAAATAAACCTATCATAAGAATGTTATTGATTTTTGGATGTATGTTAAAAACTTAAACACGAGAATATAGAATTTCAACAAAACTTAACTATAGACTCATGATTTATATGTAAAAAACATGATAAAAAAGGGTTGAAATAGAGAATGTTTCAATACATCGAATATAGTTTCATATCAGGAGTCCAGACGAAACACAATTTATATATTTTATCTTTCTTCAATTCACCTAAACTTTATCTTTCTTCAATTCACCTAAACGTCTTTTAAAAACAGAACCCTGACGGAACATCATTTCCAAAACAAATAATACTTTAAATGCGGTGATTAACTCAACTATGTTATTTCTCCGACTATACCCACAAACACTTTAAATGTCTATACATGACCAAACTAAAAAATATAGACTTACAACAACAAGTCCGACCCAAAATCGTAATACACAACATTGTAATGTTATTAATAATTGTTTAATAATGTAATTATTTATTAAAAAATACAATTATATCTAAACTTTATCCTAAATATATGGATAAACCATTCTGTCACAGTTTATATGTTAAGAAATATTAGTAGTTATTTTGTTTTGTTTTCCCCTTTTTCTATGGTTTTTATGATAAAGAGTTCACATGACATATGTGACGCTATCGCAACATGCATTTTCCTCCAAAAAGTAATTATGCAATATGCATTACATGACTATAATTATGGCTAACTTTTTCATTCATTTTTTCTTTAGATTAACTGTATTTCTTTGTTGTTTTCCCCATTTCCTTCGGCAATGGGTGAGCTGCATGTTTGGTGAAAATTACATGCCAACCCTCTGATACAGTCACATCCTGTTACCTAACAATTGTTTTATGAGTATGGTTTCAACTTCTGAGTAAAAAGAGTAGAAATAGCAGTTAAAAGAAAAGCTTGATTTCACTTCCAAATTCAGTAATCTAGTGTGTATATAAACATGCATTTGGAATTGAAACATGCACACTCTACTGCTACTAATTAGGTAAACACAGATATTCTGAGATTTAATTCCAATCTATTCACAAATGACAAGGTATAATGTGTCTTTGATCATGCACTCTACTTTTATGACAAATTGCCAAACATGGGGACCCTGAAGGAGTTAGAGGACAAGTCCATAATTTGAAAAAAGAAGAGGTAAATAGGTAAAGTGAAGGCTTAGAACTTTAGGTTCCAAAAGTTGGCAAAGCAAGCACCTTAAAAAAATGCTTGCATTAATTTTTGTTGGTGTAGCATAAATGGTGATGACCCACATGCAGGTTCTGCATCTCACAAACACTGGGTGTCCCAATAACTTTTGAACTCTCCTCACTCACCTTTAGATAACTGCCACGTGATTTCAGGTTCCATGGTGCTCCCCCACCTTCTCTCTTCTATGAAATTTCTCATCATCATCGTTCATCAATCAGCAAATTAAAAATGGATTAAAAAGTGCTTTCTCGGTTTTCCTGAAAGAAGAACCTTTGTGGCTTTGTCCATTTCTGCACTGCCAAAAATCGTTTCAAAATTGAACAAGAAAAGAAAGAAGCTTCTCTTGACAACAAGTTATTCCATTCCACTCTCTCTCTCTCTCTCCCCTTCAATAAGGACACCCCAGATGAATCTTCTTGTTCTCTTCCTACCTGTTTGGGTGCTGAGCATTTCTCTTTCCTCACCAATTCTTCATGCTGCATCCTCCATTTCTGTTTCTCAAAATGCACAAGCTGAATCTCCAGGTACCATACCAACAGCTCATATGCTTACTTTTAACATTTTTCTTTCAGTTTCTGCTCGCTCTGTGCCTGGTACTGCCTTTTATGAGTTAGCATTGGTTCTACACTACAAAATTCTGAACTTGAAACCCCAAAATACACAACCTCACTGTACAGTTTCTACTTCCTATTTTCTGTCATCATAAATTTTCCTTGAACCATGGAGGGCGTAATCATTTTCTTGATATATACATGTGTGGTTTCTGAAAAATGCAATTTTGAAAGTAAAGGATAGTAAAGTTTTCATATTTCGGAACTGAAGTCCTTGGAAAACCACAAACCTTTCACTGGCAGTCATAAATTCTGATAAAACAAAACTGTTTCCTCAATTTTGCTCTTTTAAGTAGACATTTGCATGTTCTGACTTTAAATATCTCCCAACCAACTTTTTCTTTCATAGTAGATTTAAATTTTGGAATTGTAATCCCCCACCAACCTTTTCTTTGATTTGAGTTCTTATATAAGTTCGGTATATCGGTTTTAAAAAAGCTCTGGGATAAGGTGTTTTAAGTGTCAACAACTGCTATTGTGTCTGCATTTGTCCTTAATTTTCTGCTATATCAAAAAACATGGCGGAAACTGCAATTTAAAACCTTGAAATTGGTGCTTAATGAATTATTGTGTTGTCTTATGTTGGAACAGGTATTCAGGAGGTTAGAGCAGTGCACCACCAGAATTTGGATAAGAGAATTCTAATTGGGTTAGTTGCTTGTTCTGGTCTTCTTGCTGGAGTCTTCCTAATCATACTTTATGTCTGGTTCTGTCGACATAAAACCTTAAAACACTCGAGAAGTAAAAGCCAAGATACCACTGGTATGACTATTTTCTCTGGTAAAACTTTATTTGGGTTTTGTTTTTTGTACAGAGGTAATGCAAGCATAGAAAATTCCTTTTCCACTCCTCATTCATTTATTTATTGAACTTGTAGAGGCTGCAAAAGGGGAAACCTTAAGCTCGGTTAATGCTAAACTTAACTACTCTAGGATGGCAGATAAGAAGAGTTCAGTTGCTATTTTTGAGTATCAGATGTTAGAGGCTGCCACGAACAGCTTTAGCACAAGCAGTATTATAAGAGAGAGTGGTTCAAGAATCATTTACAGAGCTAATTTTGATGAGCATTTCCAGGCAGCTGTGAAGAAAGCAGACAGTGATGCTGATAAAGAATTTGAGGTGATAGTCCTTTAGAATTAGACTTGAACATGTATTTACTGGGATATGATATTTCCCTTTATAGAATTCGCCTTTAGTTGTTGCACTAAATTGCAGAATGAAGTGAGTTGGTTGAGCAAGATGCGCCATCAGAATATCATAAAACTTATGGGTTATTGTATTCATGATCAATCGAGGTTTCTTGTTTATGAACTGATGGAGAATGGGTCTCTGGAAACTCAATTGCATGGTATATTTTCATTAATGTTCATCAAGAAAAAAGGAAAAAAGTTCATGTATTGGGAACTTAATGATCATATGTTGCTCATTGGTATCAACAATTGTAGGGCCTAATCGAGGGTCATCTTTAACCTGGTATCTCAGGTTAAGAATTGCTGTTGATGTTGCCAGGTGAATTTATGATGCCTGTTCTACTTAAAAGTAATTAAGTATTCCTTGTCTGATCTATATTGTCTAATGCATATTTCGTCTGTTAGAGCATTAGAATATCTCCATGAGCACTCAAATCCTCCTGTGGTTCATCGAGACTTAAAATCTTCCAATGTTCTTCTGGATTCTAACTTTAATGCCAAGGTTAGATTGCTACTGACTTAATAATCTTGCATGTTCTCAATTAGTTAATTATATTATTCATTTTTCTGTACTGAGTTTTGTGATTCAGTTATCAGATTTTGAATTTGCTATGGTTTCTGGAATGCAACATAAGAACATGAAGATGTCAGGAACTTTAGGATACGTGGCCCCTGAGTACATATCACATGGTATACAAGAATATTTATTATCATGAAAAGACATAACACAAACCTTGCTAGACTATTGCTTCATGGTCTTCTGATTGATCACTTCACTTTTCTTTTGAAAATAATTTCTTTCTAAGTTTTTATGTCATTCTTTTCTTGTATTTCTTTTATCCTTGTGGAAGTTGAGATTGTATATTCCATGGTACAATATCTAAACATAGGAATGGTACCTTTGTCACTGTTTCATTCTACTCCACTCCATTCCCTCATGCATTTCATTCTTCTCTATTCATCACTAGATATTCAAGCATAGCCTTAGAAAACTTCAGTAGAAGCCATTAAGAGATCTTGATAGATCCTAATGATTGTGGTTATTGTATAATTTGTATGTACCAACTTACTTTGTGGGGGTAAAAGCATATTTGTGAATTAAACTGTTTCTCCTTGTAATAGCTTTAAGCTGACTGAAACAATGAAGCTTGATCTTTCCATTTTTCCATTTTCCTTCAAAACGAATGTAACAACAACCAGCTTTTCAGGTAAACTAACTGACAAGAGCGATGTCTACGCTTTTGGGGTTGTCCTTCTAGAACTCCTAACCGGAAGAAAACCCATGGAGAACATGACCTCACATCAATATCAATCCCTTGTATCATGGGTATGTTTTCTCTCATGCCTTCTTAGAGGAGAAATCTGAATGAAAACTCCAGTTCTGCAGTACTTGATGGTTAAAACTTTCACCTTGCAGGCCATGCCTCAGCTAACTGACAGATCGAAGCTTCCAAGTATTCTTGATCCTGTTATCAGAGACACAATGGATTTGAAGCATTTATATCAGGTTCATTGAGTAGAAGCACTGTGATCCAAATTTTGCTGCTTAATGATAAATGCAACATCTTAAGTTCATGTTAACATTCTACAGGTTGCTGCAGTGGCTGTACTCTGCGTGCAAGCAGAACCAAGTTATAGGCCATTAATAACAGACGTGTTGCACTCTCTCATCCCTTTGGTACCTGTTGAGCTTGGAGGGTCACTAAGAGTTACGGAACCAATCAGCTCAGAGAACTCTCATTGATATTGGATAATTGTTGTGTTTTCATTTTTCAACTACTGTATTTCTGCAATTTTTAAACATTTTATTATTATAATCATGGTTATTATTGTTACAAAGAGGCAAAGAGGAATATCCAAGTGTAATTATTTATGATTGCAATTTGGTTCTTCTTTTAGTCGTACACCATGCTCATATTACCATCTTCACAAGTTATGAGGACACTGTAAAATTAATTTGGTAGCCGAAAAACACTTTTTATTAAGAAGTAAACTTTAAGTCTAACAACTTCATAAAACCGTTGAGATTTGCATCCAATTATATAACTATAAAATACTTTAATTTCTGGTTGAGGTGAAATCTTCAAATTTTTTAACTTACAAATCATTAATCTTAGAACACATGCTGCTAGTTATTTCTTTGGCTGTATCATCTCACTTGATGATTGAGAAAAATACAAGAGGTGCGAATCCTTGAGAGAATCAAACTTAATGGAAAGGAAACACGTTCATCCAATCTGCCGTAATTGAAAGAGGGTCAATTTGGCATTTTTGCTAACAAGAAACAATCTAATAAGAACACAGCACGCAAAGTTGTTTAAAGTCAAAGTCATGGAAAACAACTAGAACGAGCTAGTAAATAAGTCCAAGATTGCGTTCGCTTTGTTGTTTTTAATGTATACTCAATTTCTTGATATTCACGATTCTATGTTCTGAGTACTATAAATTATCCCGCATGCTTAATCATTGGTTTGGTTTCCACAAATAAGAACACAAGGAGAATGTAAAATTCCTCCAACCATCTTCGTAAGAATCTCATGTTTCTTCGTAGTTATCAATTTCAAGGAGTTTAGTCACTTTCAAACAACAAGTTGCTTACTCAGCTTAAGCATATTCTTTATAACTTCTAAATGGATATGATTAGAATATTTGTGATACTAATTTGGCCATAATTTTTATTTGACAGAGAATCCCTGAATTGTTCTCGACAAACAGTGCCTGCCATCATTGAAACATTAAGATAACTTGCAGTAGTACATCAAAATTTCATGTGAAGTACTCAAATTATTCCAAGCAGAATCCACAGCAAATACATAACGTACAGACCACTCATCATGATTCCTTGACCATAACTGATGTTAGCATCTAACACCTGATCCGAATAAACTTCTTAATAAGAAATAACTTACGTACTTTTCTACAAGTTATTTGAACTAATTTTTTCAAAGATTGAATTACATAAATGAAGTTTTATAATATTCACTTCATTTTCTTCTCTTTATATACTGTGATAAAACTTATTTATGTTGGCCCGTTTTATCATTTATACACACTTCAGATTATTTCCACCATGTAGTAGTGTAGATGAAGGAATAGATAATCTTATATAGTTCCATTCCATGGTGAAAAAACAATGCATTATAAAATGTCATCTTAGTAGGCATAAATGCATTCTTGGAAAAGACAACAAGAGAAACATGCGTAATACAGATTCAATCTACTATGCCTCATAGGAAACAATTTTTTCGATACTACCAATGAATGAAATCACTAACAGCCAAGACCACATGCCTAGTATTTTTCCTTTTACCACTTCACCTTGATGAACTACTTATATAATCTTCATTATGAGTTTACTTACAGCTTGCTCCCATTTCTACCTCCTCCACCCTACCCTGCACTCCCAAAACACAGGGAAACCATGCTATTTTCATGCTGGATTTCGGCAAAGAATCCAAAGACCACGTTTCTTCAGATTGTCCATCGTGGTGGCCATGTTGAGCTACATGACAAACCAGTGACTGCAGCTGAGATTATGTGCCGCTATCCAAGATGTTGTGTTGCATACCCATATGTGTTCCAGCAACCATGGGCAGTTGTTGAACCAGATGAAGAGCTTGTGCTTGGACAAAAGTACTATGTAGTACCAATGAGCACAATTAGAAAACTTCAAGGGCTTTCTCCAAGGAGCTCTCCTTCTCCTGCTCGCGAAATTGCAACCAGTTCTTCATTTGATCAACTTAGAAACACACAATCCAGCAAAGAGAAGGAAGATGATGGTATGCTCTCCACTTGTTGTGTCTTCATGAATAAAAGCACTGCAAAGCAAACAGATAACTACAAACAACATTCCAAAAATAAGATTGATATTAGGAATTTGAGTATAAATGTTAATGATAATAATGGTGGTTTATCCCATGATAATTGCTTTGTGAGCCTGTTTAATGGAGGCAGGACTAAAGCAAATGTTGGTGATATGAGAAAAGAAACAAGAACATCATCAAAAAGAGCTCATCCTCGAAATGACAATATATTAGCCAAGAAGAGGACACACGATTTGACGAGTAAAGGGTTAAGAAGTTCTCCTAAGAAAGCATGGTCTTCTTCTGACCATTGGCTACCTAGTCTAGAGAGTATCACTGAAGAATGAAATAGTTGAAGTCTTGGCTGTTGATAATATTCAATAACCTACTTTCTATTTATTGGTTCTTCACAGCATATCCTATATACTGTAGGTAAAATAATGCTCCCTCAGCTGCGTGGTCTGCTGCTTCTTTCTTTTTTCGATGAGGGGCACCATAGCACTCTAATGTGTTTTTTGATGCTTGTATATCAATAATAACCTTGAAGGTGAACCTGAGATAAACATCAACTAGTCACCCAAACAGAAAGAAAATTTATAATGATATTTTCTTTAGTCTCATCATGAGTGACAAAAGCAAAAGAAATTTACTATCATAAAAGCCAATTGTTTTTTATTAAAATTCTGGATGATGCATGGTCAATCAATTGAACAAACTTTAGTGGCAATCAATGATTAGATCAAGACAAAAGTTAAATACAAGTTGGGATGAGAATAATCCTATGAACAAGAATTAGGTTTTACATAAGATATTGTGACTTAAATTGTACAATTGAGAAGAGAATACGATATTAATTCGTTGTAACTCCTATATTGTGTACTATCTGCGATAATAATATTCATAATGAGAAAATTTAGAATTATTCAGCAAGAGGGCAAAAGCACAAGGTAGCTGGTAAACATACATTCTCTTATGACTTGGACCTTCCTCTATGCAGCATTCAAAGATTGGGGGTTTCCAATGATTCGCAGCACATGTCTTGTACAAATTAGACCTTGCAGTTCCTTTCTTCATACCTAAGTTCAAAGGGGTCATAATCTTGACAAAAAAAACATCTTGGAAGAAAAAAGGTAGAATTACTGAGAAAATTAAGACATCATCCAAAAGAGGCAAACCAAAGTCAAAAACAGGAAAACATTTTAATGGACTAAATCAATAACTCAATGGTTCTCTACTAACAACTTGAAGACATAGCACATTATAACCACTAATTACAATTAAAATTTTTTTGAGAAAGTGCACAAAATAGACAATTTATGTGACCCGAAAAGAGAAAATATCACCATACTTTAAATAGATTAAACATAGCAAGAGCAAAGACTAACCTTCTTGTGTCTGAGTCTGAGTTAGAGAGGTTGTTGGGGTGCCACAAGACTTGCTATTTTGGTTAGATGAAATAGAAGATGCTTCCTCAACTACAATGTTGGTCATTCCCAAGGAGGGTTCTTTGACAATATCTTTATCAGAAGCACCCAACTTCGTCCCCACTCTGGGTTTACCCTTTACAGCTTTAGCAGTAGCTCTGCTACAAGCACTGTTTAACTTACCCTGCAGAAGAGAGAAAGAAAAAAATCATTTCAGAAGAGAAAAAAGACCAATCTTGCACATACCCAATTGTAAAAAACAAAAGGAAAAAAGGAAAATAGAGAACCTTTGTATTGGAGGAATGATTTGGGATTAGAGAGGGTTCAATTGGAGGAAGGTGTTTGAGATTAACAGCAAGTTTTGGGGTGCGCGTTTCCATGCTTATTTGTCTTGTCCTATCAAGAACTTTTGCAGTTTGAGAAGACATAATGAAAAAGATTGAAAGAACAGAGAATGAAACTTACCAAAGAAACAGTGTTTCTCAGTGTATCTATCTTTCCTTGTAAATGCAAATGCAATTGAATGAATGAGTTAGGTTCATGTTCATTATCTCTTTGAAAAGTAGGTTTTTTTTTGCTATCTCCCAAATAAAGAGATTAAGTTAGTTACAATTTGATAATCTTTCAGTTAAGTAAAATACTAATCTATTTCTAGATAAAATTAAACTAAGATTTAACATTATATAAGAAACTAGGTTTTGAAAATCTAACATAAAAAAAAAATGTTAATTTCAAGTTATTTTTTCTTATTTTATTGATTTTTCTCATAAGAGTGTTTCATCCTATATAACTTATTTTATTTAGTCATAGTGGAAACATAGGTGTGTAAGTGTGCACTTTTTTACAATAATAAAAAGTATATGTAATAAAAAAAATTAGTTGTGATAATGATTATTAAAATAAAAACATTATTAAATTTAGATTATAAAAAAACTACATATAAATAAGTTATATTTTCTTAAATATAAACAAAGACAGTTCTTTAAATATAAAATGGTTAATTTGTTTCTTAAAAGTGGATATAAGTTTCAATTTAGGCATAAGATTCAAATAAGTTAAAATAACTTTTCTGAGAATATATTTAATCTTTACTGCAAAAATTATCATCAAACTTTAATTTAGTTTTAGATAACATTACTAAAACACCATTTAGTATGTACTTATAAAAGTAAATTGCATTTTAATAAAAAAACAGATGAAAAAATTACTTTTTAAGTTTTTTATTTATTAAAATTCAATGAAAAAATATACACTTTCAACTGAAAATTTTATTAAGTCCCTTAAGTTTATGATCATATTAACTCTATCAACATAATTTTGGACCAATTAATTTTGAAACTAGGTCCAAAGAAAATCAATTGACATAAACAAATATATTCTTAAAAATCAAACCGACTGCATTTAAAAAGAATGAGGTTGTCCTTTTCATTCTGCTGGCCCTTATTTAATACCATTAGTTGCATACATGTTGTTTTATTTAATACATACTATTTTTATTTTTATTTTAAATTTAAATTCAAATAATTACTTTAGTTTTCTAAATATTTTTGCCATTAATATCTTCAAAAATAATTATTATGTATCTTTTAGGAAATTGTGTCACACAAAAGTTAATAATAGAAACAATGATAAAGTATGATATATGTTTAAGGTGTCAATGTGAGTAGAGTGAATAGGGTACAATTAGTAAATAACTTAGGTAATAGACTAGATTAACATAAAGATATGAAAGAAAAGAGAAAAGAAAAAGAAAAATGGAAAGTGAATTGTTTAAATAAAAGAAAAGTAGGTGAAAATGAATAAAAAAAGTTATACAATTTATGTAATATAATAATTTTATGATTAGGTTATGTAATATAGCAATTTTTATTTTATATATTAATACATTTAAAAAGAATATTTTTTAAAATAATTATTTAAAAACAATTTAATGTTTTTTTTAAATATTAATTAAAGTTTAAATAATTTTTCAATTAAAATAAACTATATTAAAATAAATAATAAAAAAAATAAAAAATTTTAGTTTCTTATTTTAATTATTTATATTACCATTGTTTGACTTAAAACAAAATTATTTGAATAACTTTATGAAAATCATCAATTGACAACAATTTTTTTATATATAATACATTACAACTTTACTTTAATAATAAAATATGATACTAAAGTGATTCTGTAAATAAAACAGTAAAAAGAATGTTATTATGAAATTAAAATTTTTGCAATGGTCACAGGATAAATCCACAACCATCTATCAACCAAGTTGTAAATTTATCATTGTTTGTTTAGATGAACTTGAAAAAAAAATTAATTCCTCTGTTAATTTAAATTAACTTGTAAATATATTTATTTATTTATTTATAGGACCTTTTAAATATTTTTTTGGTTTTTTAATTTATGTATTGGATTATTCTTTTTTGGAAGTTTTCTAAGAAAAAAGGGGTAAAAGAAGTGAATGAAATATGAGTTTCTTTGGAATGAGACTAGGAATGTAAGAAGTGATGAAGACAGAAAGTGAAGAAACAAAATCTTCTTTCATTGATTGAGCATGAAATAACAAAAGAATGCTATAATCTAAGACAAATTATGAAAAAACTTGCAGCAAAAAAAAACTCTTCCAACCATGGACTGTGTTGCACAGTCTCGAAGTGTTGGATTATTCTAAAAAAATGTCTTCCAACCATGGACTGTGTTGCACAGTCTCGAAGTGTTGGATTATTCTAAAACAATGCCTTCCAACCATGGACTGTGTTGCACAGTCTCCAAGTATTGGATTATTCTATAGCCCTTGTGTTCTTCAAAATCCAAATCAGATTTGAGACATCAAGGACAACATCAAAATTCTCATCTATTTTATTCTCTAAATCTATGTCATGTTCCAGACAGCTCTTCATCACACTGTGTAGTGCTGCTGGATTGTCTCAATGTCAAGTCCTTTGAGTTTCACAACAGACTCAACATGACCCTTTAGAGTGTGAAGCTCCCTCAGCCTTGCAACTTCAGCACGTTTCTTGGCCTGTTCTGCAAGTTCAGACAACTCCCTATAGTTGTTCTTCTCATTCAACATCTCATCAGTTTCAGGTGGATTCAGACCATGCAGTGTGCGTTGAGCTGCAGCCCACTGTGCTTCTCTTTCTCCCTTTCCATAATCATTCTTTGAGGTGAAAGCAACCTGCACCATGCAAAAACCATTGAGAGCTAGCCAAATACATATTCTGCATTCACAACAAAACATTGAGGAGACTGAGATGTTACTCTATTCTCGGTTATATTGTTCCAAGCTTTTCCAGTCAAACCATATCGGATGATGAACTTCAGAATATCCATGGGAACATAGAAAACAATGCTGTAGAGCCAAATCACACCAGCCCAACCCCATCCAATGCCTTTCATCTTTGCAAATCCCCAGTTTGCATACACAGCTATGATTGTGGCAATCTACATAATAGTCCATGAAAAACACGAATATCATTGTTTATATGTATAATGAAAGCAAGAGCTGAAGTAAGAACACATGTATTTGATACTCACCAGCTGTGCGATAAAGAAAGCAACAAGAAGAAACAGTCCAGGGCGTTCAACGTAAGACCAGCTCCTCGATCGTGTCACAAAAATGAGTGCTTGACTCACAATGCTCACTTGAAGATAAACAGCTGCTGTGAGCTCGCTGTGGTTATCCCTGATGGATCTCACTCCAAATTTGTCCTGCCATTGGTTTTCAAGTGAAAGAGGTTAAGAAGGATTAAAAAAAATGATTTTGCAATTGATGTTTCATAAATTAAACAAATTTACCGAGAAAAAGTTAGATGCATGAGCAGCCCAGAAGAAGACAACAGTCATCACAGCTAGGTAGGCACCGAGAACAATGCCAGTGATGAAAATCTCTCTCAACTTCCAGGAATCTGGCATTGGAGATGGCTTCACCCTGTCTTTGGAAATGGTCATGATGGTGCCATCATTCAGAATGGCAATGATCAGAACCATAAAGGGTGAGAAGTCAAACTTCCAGATCAGAGCAAGCAGCAAAAAGCCTAACACCACTCGGATGGTAATGGAAACAGCATAGATGGTGTAATTCTTCATTCTTTGGAAGATGGCTCTGCTTGTCAACACAGCACTCACAATCACACTCAAGCCAGGCTCAGTGAGAACTATGTCAGATGCACCTCGAGCTGCATCAGTTGCATCAGCAACAGCAATACCAATGTCTGCTCTTTTCAGTGCAGGAGCATCGTTCACACCATCTCCTGTCATCCCACAGATGTGTTTCCTTTCCTGAAGTCTCTTCACAATCTCGTACTTGTGTTCTGCATATTTGAAATGCCGCCACAGATCAAAATGAATGAAAATTGAAGTTTTAACTAATCAACAAACTTGTGATGACATGATGTGATGATTTACCAGGGAAGACACCGGCAAATCCATCAGCCTTCTCAATGAGTTCATCAATAGGAAGGGCGGAAATGGACTCGTCCTTGTTCTGACCGAGGAGGGATGAAGAAGGATACATGTTGCTTCCCATGCCAAGTCTGCGACCAGTTTCCTTGCCGATAGCTAGCTGATCACCAGTGATCATCTTAACATTAACTCCTAGATGGAGGGCACGCCTTATGGTCTCAGCACTGTCATGTCTTGGTGGGTCAAAAAGTGGCAACAGACCCACAAACTGCCATGGTCCTCCAGAACTCTCCTTTGTCTTTTCTGGCACGTCTTGTTTGGCAACAGCAAGCGACCGAAGACCACGATCAGCAAATTTACCAATGATGGATAGAGCCTTCTTCTTCACGTCTTCCCGAAGGTTGCAGAGTTCGATGATCTGACAAAATTTCATATGCAAGAACAGGTTGCATTAGTTTACATGTAATATATCAACTCTTAGTTCAGTGTTGTGCACTAATTACCTGTTCTGGTGCACCTTTGCTTACTCGGGACCAGTTACCATCAGAGTCAATGTATGTTATGGCTGTGCGCTTTTCCACTGGGTTAAATGGCAGAAAATGTACCTCTTGAATGCCATCTCTAGCCTGCACCAAAAAAACAAGTTTGTTGCTATTAATTATTCCATGTCTCTTTTGGTTTGTTCATGTAGAATCTGGCTTTATTTTGTGGAATGAGGATTGTTACACACCTCTTTTGGATCACCCAACATTCCAACAATGCAAGTATCAATAGCATCTTGGTTTTCCACTCTGGAGGCCCTAGCTCCAAGCAAAATCACTGTATCCTTGTCAGCATCTCTTGAGAAAACCTGTATAAAAGACAGATAACTTTTTCAGTAGTTACAAAACAATTGATTTCACCCAAATACTTGTCTGTCATCTTCTCAATTACCTCAATCAAAGCCTTGTCTACGGTGAGCTTATTAAGTGTCAAAGTGCCAGTCTTGTCACTGCACAAAACATCCATCCCAGCCATTTCCTCAATGGCTGTCATCCTCTTGGTGATGGCACCTTGTTCAGATAGCCTGTGGGAACCAATAGCCATTGTTACTGACAAGACTGTTGGCATGGCAATGGGAATTCCTCCGATGAGAAGGACCAAGAGATTGTTGATTCCACTCCTGTACTTGCGGTGCTGAATTGGATACATGACAACAATCTCGATGATCATCCCCACAGCAATCGAGCAAATGCAGAAATTTCCAATGGCTGTCAATACCTGATCGTTACCATACAAAGTGACATGAGTTATGAGTTATGAAGTTGCATTTGTTCCCAGGAAACAAGAGTTTACAACATAGTAGTACATTATAGTACCTTTTGGAAATGGCCAACTTGGTTGGTGCTGTCGACTAAATGTGCAGCCTTACCGAAAAAGGTATGAACCCCAGTAGCAATCACAACTGCTTCAATCTCTCCTTGCTTCACTGTGGAGCCAGAGAAGATTTCATCACCAGGGCTTCTAGTAACAGGCAATGACTCACCAGTGAGTGCAGACTGATCGATCTTGAGGGCATCTCCTTCCAACAACCGAGCATCAGCAGGGATGATGTCTCCCAGTTTGATGCTGATTATATCTCCTGGTACCAGAATAGCAGCGTCCACCTCAGACCACTTTCCATCTCTCACAACCTGCATGCCCACCACTCACATGTTAAAAAGCAAACAAATTTGCAACACCTTCATCATCATCATCATCATTTAGTATACCTTGGCTTTGGGAGCAAGGCCTGCCATGAGCGCTGCTGCAGCATTTCCTGCGTTGTTTTCTTCAATGAAACTGATGGTTGAGTTGATAACCAGCAACACCGTGATTCCCACAAAGTCTTGCCAATCCGGGGGTTCACCCTGCACGTTTCAAGATTGGGAAATGAGAAGAAACCCATAAACAAAAACTCAGTCTTGTTTCGAAGGGTATATGCAGAAGGCTTTACCCCTCCATTTGCCAATGCAATGGCCATGATGGCAGCGGCTTCCATGACCCATGAGAGAGGGTTCCACATAAAACCCAAGAACTTAAGCAGTTTGCTTTCCTGAACGATGAAAGAAACACAATGTTTGTGCAGAGATTAGTATACACATCAAAAGATTTAACTTCAAGGAGAAGAAAATGAATGAGTTGATGATGATTGCCTCCTTTTCTTCCAACTTGTTTGGCCCAAAAACTTGCAACCTCTTCTGGCCTTCCTCATTTGTGAGACCTTCCTTGGAACAGTTCAATTCTCGGAACACTTCATCTACAGGGATCCGCTCCTGCAAAACAGAAAAGCACGTTGCATTGTAGTAACATGAATCTGAGAATAGAACAAGAAAGAGAAGAAAAAGAAAAGGAGACAAGAAACTGACGAGATCCACTGCTTCATTCTTGATATCTTCGAGACCTCCCATGTTGTTGTTGTTGTTGTGTTAAGGAGAGAAAGATGTTGTTATGAAAAGAAGTGTGAAGGGTGAGAGTATATATAAGGAAAGGAAGAGTTTTTTGGAAGTGTGTGTGTGAGTGAGAGTTTCCTTCTCAAGAGTTATTCTAAAATCACTCTGTCCCACTCGTTAACTAAAAAACTGGTTCTCTTCTCTTTCTTTTTCTATCATTCTTTTTTGTTTTATTTTCGTAACTAACATTGCAAAATAGACACTAAAATAGCCAGCACCTGAACTCGTGCTGTTCCTTTTGACCTGGGCAATGATGTGTTAATGCCACAAACAGTAAAAAAAAAACATCCACTTCACAAATCAATAAAATAATATTTTAATTTTATTTAATTTTTTTTAAAATATTATTATATTATTAATATATGGTTTTAATGTAGGGTGTCAAAAGAAATCTTTTCCTTTGACCCCAGTCATGCGCTACCATCACCTCTCCCACGTGTCACCGAATCTCATCATTCTCTTCATACACATGGGCCTGGGCCCAATTCGATTATATACCCCTTGGACTAACTTTATGGCCCAATCGAAGAAATTTTCTTTTCACATAACATAAATTGCAGACTGTTTCTTCCTGCACCTCCATACCTTCTTCTCTCACCTCCATAAGTTTTCAAATTTCCAAAAATACCCCTTTATAATATTCCAGATTACGTAATCCGGAAGTCATTTTTCAAATTTGTAATTAGCTACCGGATTACATAATCTGAAAGCCATTTTTCAGATGCATGATTATTCTCCGGATTACATAATCTGGAAGTCTTATTTAAGTTCCGGATTATGTAATCCGGAAATATTTTTTCAAATGAGTTTCCGAATTACATAACCCGGAAACTACTCTATGGGGGTGACACAAGAAGGACAAAAATGTATTTTCATGTTGTGTATGGAGGTGGCAGAAGAAGATATGGAGGTGCAGGAAGAAACAGTCTACATTGCACTCAATGGATCCTTTCAATTTGAAGCCTTCCCTTTTATGCAAAGGGTTGTTTCTTCCTCCACCTCCATAGTTTCTACTGCACCTCCATTATTTTGATTTTAAAAAATACATTTTGGATTCTATAATCTGAAAATGTGATTTTCTTTTTCTGTTTACACCACTCGAATTGTAGAATATGATTTTTTTTCTTTAAAAAAATATATTATAGATTATAAAATTTGGAAGATATTCCTAGATTAAAAATATATTTCGGATTATATAATTTATAATATATGTGTCGTATATTTTATGTGTATCTCCGTATTCATGTTCATGTTGTATTATTATCTTATTAGTGTTTGTCTTCCTGTCCTCTTATTCCAATAAGAGTTCTACTCTTTTTCTACCACTCATAAATCGATTGAAGGTCTATTCCTTATCATCTTTAACTAGGTTATATTGAGATATGACCATGATTTATTGTATCCATAAATTTGGGAAGATAAGAGACACTGGGTTAAGGTTAAACATCTCATCAAAGAAATTATGATTGAGCTACATACACTGAAATATAGTTTTCATAGTCATGTCATTAAGATTATTGCTTTTAAACGGTTGTGGGAGACAAAATCAATTACCAGATGAATGAATAATCATTAGGCATGAGGTTAAAATAGTGGAATTTTTTGTCCCACCCCACCTTTACAAAGATTTAAATTTACGAAAGTTAGATCAACATAGTAGCAAAAAAAATGATGAACCATAAATATTGTAAGATTATACCTCCTATTTTTTTCCATTCGCATACAAAAAGAACCCACTAACAGTCACAGAAAAACAGTAAGCCCATTTTTGTTTGCATATTTGCATTAGATAATCATCACATTCAAAATCTCAAAAGTTTTACAGTCCAGTATTTTAATTATGTTTATTCCTGTAGTGGTATGAGTCGAGTTTGACTTTGTGCATAATGTTCATATACCGATATTTATATATAAGGACATCAATGCGGTATCAATAAAAGGAAGTCGATAAAAAGTTCATATACCAATATTTATATGTAAGGACATTTGTTGCGATATTAATAAAAGAAAATCTATAAAAGGAGATATAAGAAGGAAGGACAAATTACAAACTAAGTTAAAAACATACTTGTTTTTAACCATTTTAAATGTTCTAAATTTGAGATCATCAATACTCTTGTATAAAACCATTCTCTTTCTCAGAAGTTTTGGTTTTGTAGCTTCTTTTCTAATTTTGTAATATGCATTTAAACTTCATAAGAAATACTAGAAAATGTGCATTTTAGCACTACCTGCAATGTTTGACTGTATTTTTCTATGGAGTTTGTACTATTGCCCTGCAATCAGAAGAATGATAGTATGGGTTTGGCATGATTGCAATTTGAAGGGACATACTGGTCCGTGTTGTTGGAAACAAACATTGTCTTGATTGTAAGCATGGAGGACATTCTCCATGCACATGCTTAAAGTTGCCGGCTCAAGAATTAATTGCATCACAAAAGTCACCAATTGCTATTTTTCTTCTTGAAAAACAGAGTTCAAAAGAAAACGCGAAAAAACATCACAAGTAACATAAACACTGATACGACATACGATATACGTAACATAAACACTGACATAGATACTAATACGACATGAACACAAACACATAGTGTTTAATTATATTTAATACTCAATTGTATCTCCAGTAAAATAATTTTGGCGAAAAGATGCATGTGAAATAAAGAAAAAAGTGATACACATACAACTTTTGGGTACAATAATTCATGCAACATTAAATTTTGTGTCCGTCTCTTTTTTATGTATGAGAGTAATAAAGTAAGAAGTGAAAATGTGATGTCAGTGAAGGTATAAAAAAACTGAGTGTTTAGTTAAAGACTTAGAAGAGTGTAATCTGTGCATTTTGATATAAAAAAGAGATAACAATATAATAAGGGGCTTCATGAAACCCGGAAAAAAAAATAGAAGGAGTTGTGAATGGAGATGTCTTTTGCAATTGGTAAAAAAGAGGAGTCAAAAGTAGTGCTTTTGCAGGAACAAAGGATAGGGAATGGAAGCATAGTTCAAAAGAGAATAGAAAAAGGGTCATCTGGTGTGTTATCTACAAGAAAAAGCAAGTGGGAAAACAATAAGAATGTTTTTTGTTTAGCATGTAATGTCCTATCTATGTCACTTCATATTGCCATTATTTGTAATGTTCACATTTCTTGGATTTCTTGCATACACACCAAACCAAAGTAATGACTTTATGTTTGGACAGTTTTTTTATGATTCACCACCTAAAATAAAATTTTGTTTGCTAGATGTCAATGAGACTCGGACACGTCTCTTAAAAGGTGTGTCCGTGAATCCGTATTGATAAAGTGTTCAATTTAAAAAATATTCATTAGATTCATGACAATTTTAACAAAATTTTAACACAATTTTAAAAAAAAGAAATACATTAATTTTCTAAAAACTCAAATTTATTGTATAAATTTTTATTATGATTATAAAAATAAGGAACAAATATTTTTGAACCAGTCATGATAAACATCTTTTTGCTAAAAAAAATTAAAATATTTATACACATAAATCTTTATTTTTAATTTATATAATTCATAATTATATAATATATAGATTCGTCTCTCCGTGTCATACATTTTAGAGATTATACATATCTTAGTATTCATGTTTCTATTATATAAGTGTCGAGTGTCTATGTTTCATAGCTCTGTGTTTCCATCACTCTATCCTAATCATGCCTCCAAGTGCTTGTTACCATCCACTCCAACGCCTGCTACTGCCAAAATGGTTGCACTAACCCTTTGTCAATAATTTGTCTTTATAATGCAATGGTTCAAGTTTGTTAACAAAGATCAGTTTTACTACTTTTATATGATTGGCCCCGTTTTCTTTTCCTTAATTTTCATAATCCATAGTTTATGCACAGGTCCCACATTTATGTTACACTTTTGAAGAATTTTGGGCAGGTTTGAGTATTAACCAGATGTAAACAAAAATAGAAGTCAGAAATTTGTAGTCTTTTGATGTTATGCTATCTAGAATATAGTCCAAATCATATATGCATGCGCTGGTTTTTGTATGTTTTATTACATTCTGGTTCCACATCCTTGACCATTAAATGGAGGAGTGATTAAAACTGATGGTGACAACCCTGATATCCTTTTATAAAACTATCTAGACACTAATACGATACGAATATGACGTGAAAACACAAATACATATAATTTTTAAAATATAAGATACGAGAATACAAATCTATATATTATATAATTATGAATTATATAAATTGATAATAAAGATTTATGTCTGTAAATATGTTTCAGTTTTTTTAACAAAAAGATGTTTTTTATGACTTATTTAAAAGGATTTGTTCCTTATTTTTATAATCATAACAAAATTTTATAGAATAAGTTTGAGTTTTTAGAAAATTAATATTTTTTTTAAATTGTGTTAGAATTATCAGAAATTCAATAAATATTTTTTGAATTGAACATTTCACCGATACATGTTCTACAAGTATCATGTCGTACGAGTATTGGTGTTCGATACATGTTGGATTTAAAAGACGTGTCCGGCATAGTATTAAAGTCTAAAGCTCACTATATTTTATTACATGGAGAATGCATGTTTTTAGACCGAGTCAACAGAACTAAGCTCCATTGAGCCATAATCAAGAAGCTCCTGTATCATTTGTTCAATGTGATCATCTTCAAGAACTGGCTGAAACTGTTGTTGTTCTGCTTCTCCCACTTCAGCATGCTCTTCTTCTAGCCACTGCACTTCCTCGTGTCTCTTCTCTGTCCATCTGAACCCTGTTGTGTCCTCGCTCGTTCCTGCAACAGCATTGCCTGAATTGGATGACCCTTCAGCCATTTCTTGCGATTCCTTCTGCTTCCTCTGAAGGGAAAGAGAGGCCATGTGACACTTGTGTAGCTTCGCAGTGAGAGTTGCAGAAAGGAGCTTCGATGAAGATGACTGTGGATCGTTAGGATTGTTGGGGAAATTGGTGCGTGCTTTTGGTCCACACATTAACCTTGCTGCTTCATCGTATGCTCTGGCTGCATCTTCTGCTAATTCAAACGTTCCCAACCATATTCTAGTCTTCCTAGAAAAACCAACAGACAAAATATTAAGAATTGTACTTTAGGACTAATGTGAAATTTGTACGCAATTATATGCAATTAAATATGTTCTGAATCTCCAACACAATAAAAATAAAGGTAAAAATGATCAAAAAGAGTTATTTGGGAAGATTGAAGGAGAAAGAGTGAGTATTACAAAAGAGGGTGACGAATTTCAGAGACCCAAGAGCCCCAGTGCCTCTGGCGGACACCACGATAGCGTTGTTGGGGTCTAGCCATGATGATGGTGATTGGTGGTTCAAACTTGTTGGTGAAGTGTCTTTCAGAATGTGAAAGTGAAGTGGTCATGGAGATGAAAGGGTGCTAACACTCATTTATATAATACTCTTTTTGCGGCCTTCTCCACTGTTAAATCATGGCTCCACCACTTCCCTCCTTTTCCAAAAGGGGTAATTTTATCCTTCATCGGTAACTTTTTAGTGAAATGGAACAAATTTACATCCTTCTTACTATACAAGAAATCAAATATTTCCTATCAAGTATCGAATATCTCCTATCAAGTATCTTCTGCCTTCTGCCAAGTATCTCGCATCTCTTGTCTTCTCCCGCTATACATCCGTAAGTCTGAATGGTGAACTAACAACGCACTCAAGTCAGAGGTGTAGATGTGTTTTAGGTTTAGAACTAGAACACTCATTATCTTTTACTACGAGAGTCTTCTTCTATTTATAGCTTTTTATTGAGTCTTCTTTTTTAATAACGTTGACTCAAGTCCAATAAATCTTTAATAATATTTTGCAATCCCTAATTTAGCTTAATCTAATTAAATAATAAGATTTCCGCTTTGTGACCTTGGTCGAGAGATCGTGTGATCTTTCGTCTTGTCGGTCATTTGATCCACTAATTCCGGATAGGACAACACTCACTCAACATTCCATTCCATTAGATTTTTAATACAGAGTGGAAAATGATAGTTTGACAACTTTTTGAGTTGTATACAACCTTGATATCATGGGTTTAGAAATAAATATATATAATAAATGATAAATTTGTAATTGAATGATATAAAAAAATATTAAAATATTAGTAGTTATAATGTGGTTGTATAAAAAGTTGAGATTGTTAATGTATTATGATCCATATACTACAAAAGTGTTTGCAGTCCACAAGGAAAGTGCATGCTCTGATTTCATCTCAGTGTGACTTAAATAAATGAATGTGTTATGTTCCAAAAGTAGTATATGATATAGGTTGATATGAGAGAGACAATGATGATACATGAATTATGAAGTGTATAGGTAGATATGTACTTTAATAATAGCCTTCATAAGTGGTGTGAGTGTATTTCTTTAGTAGCAAAAATAACAAGGTTGTGAAAGAGTGATGTTTGATGCAAACTTTAAGCCCATTCTCTGCTTGAGCATGTGTAGGGGTGTAGCTGCTATTTTTGACTTCACTTTTCTTTCTATTTCACTCTCAATGTCCAACTTAGCAAAATCCTTCTTCATTTTCTCACACCCCCATTTTTTCCTTCTTCTCTTCTCATCAAAGCTTATCTACACTACAAGAAAATCATCAAATAGAAACTAATTTTTAGAGATCAAAATAATTAGTTGCAATAGTAACTAAATTAGAGACCATTTTAGAAACTAAAAGAAAAATTGGTTTCTAAATTAGTTTCTATTGTAGTTAAATAGTTTCTAAATTGATATCTAATTAGCAACCAATGTTTTAACTACCAATTATTTAGTTTCTAAATTTGGTATCTAAAACATTGGTTGCTAATTAGATATCAATTTAAAAACTATTTAACAATAATAGAAACTAATTTAGAAACTATTTTTTTTAGTTTATAAAATGGTCTCTAATTTAGTTACTATTGCAACTAATGATTTTGATCTCTAAAAATTGGTTTCTATTTAATAATTTTCTGGTAGTAGTAACCGTAACTTTTATTTTCATTTTGTGAAAACTTCATTCATGTAAACAGATTTTCAATACCATTTCGTCTTTAACTAATAATTTAAAAACCTCTAAAATGCACATGAATGCAAAATACATGTTTATAAGTCACTTTTTTTTCGTTTTATCCTTAATCTACTGATACGTCTTTTAAAAATAAATGATGGAATTTCAAATTTCAAAACAAACAATATTATAAAATAAAATCGAGTTCTTTTAATCCCTAATTTTAAATTCTTAATTAGAGATTTATTCTCTTAAATAATGCTAATTTCTATGAAATTGTGATAAATTAATTTCTAAACCTTAAATCCTAAACCCTATCATTTTAATTAAAATTGATAAAAATAGTTATTTACAAGGAATTAGTGAATTAGTAGCTTTTAACTTGTTATCATTAATCCATACTTCAGTTATACTTCTGGAATCTATATTCCCAAAAGTGATTTTGAGTGCAACCAAACGACCAAAAAGCAAACATCACGCGTGCTTCTATAATTACAATTCCGATATAATAAAACAATATATATCAAATACAAATTATAACTATTTTATATTTTAAATTAATCATTAATTAATTAAAAACTAATTTATAATTTAAAGTAGTTAGTAATTAAGATCTTTGATAACTAAGGTTAGTTATAGTTTAGAAGAATTTTATAAATTTGTACGAATAATAGAAATTAGATATTAATAATTTTTAGTTTATAAAATAATATATAATTTAATTAATATAATGATTAATTATTTTTCATGTTTAAATTAGTTTATATTTAATTGTTTTTTTATAGTAATTAGCAAGTGGAAGTTCTTTTTAAAGGATGTTAAAACAATATTTCCAAAATACATATATTTATACTATTTTAACTAACTTCTCTTCTAAAAAAAATTAAAAAACTAAATTTTTTCATGAATTAAAATTAATTTTTGGATAAGTTAATTTATAGAAATTCTTTCATGTAATTTTCTAATTTATATATAAATTAAGTTATAAAAAACAAAAGTAGATGTAGACAAAATGCAAGTTCTTCTTCAATTATCATCTTTCCATTAGAAAGAAGAAGGTTTTGAATTAGTCTTTTCTTGTGTTTGTAGTGGATTTCACTTTCCACTTTCTCCACAATCTCAAAAATCTTAAAATGCCATGATAAGGACCCTTTAAGCAATTAATTGCAAGATTTTAGGAGCTATAATATGCATGTGTTGCACACAATAATTAAGAGGAACATTACTCATTAATACAAAATCATGAACAATATATGTTATTTTCTATTTTAATTTGACGAATTGAAAGACGAATTACACTATCAGAAAATCATTAAATAGTAACTAAATTTAAAGACAAAAATAATTAGTCAGTTGATTAAATTAGATACTGATTTAGAGATTAAAAAATTATTGATATCTAATGTGATTTCTATTACTCATAAAATATTACAAAATGGTTTCTAAATTTGTATCTAAATTAACTACCAAAGTTTTAGTTAGTACAACTAATTTAAAACATAAATAATTAGTAGCTAAAATCTTGGTAACTAATAATTAGATACCAATTTAAAAAATATTTTATAATTTTTTATTAATAATAAAAATTATTTTAAATGTTAATAATTAGTTTATAAAATAATTTTTAATTTAGTAAATACAGTGATTAATTAAAATGTGACTTTATCATTGAAAGATGATGATATATAGCTACAATAATTCTACAAAAATTAATCAATGATATATCTATAGCAAAATAACATCACCATCATATGAATATGTACGTGTGAGATCAATGAATGTACCCATATACTATAAAAGTAGAAAAAGTAAACAAATATAATTTTCTCTTGAAATTTTTTTGTCTTTTCATTCTACTTTTATATAACAAAAATAATCATTTATCATTCACAATAATTGCACTGCACTTAATTTTTCTGCAAGAACCATAATTTCTCCATGTTCATGATAATGATACTTTTCTTATACAATATTTTTATAAAATTTACTTAAACTTGTGAATATTATTACTGATCTGTTAACTCCAAAAGTTTTACGATTTAGAAATCAAAATTAAAAGTATTTGCTTTTTTATGTTGAGTTACAGAACAAATAATACTCTCATATTTTAGAATCTATTTAAAAGTGTTCTTTGAAACTTGTATGCGATAATGTTTTTAACAATGAAACAAAATTGAGTATAATTGAAAAATATAAAAATATGAATGTGAATGAAATAAAATAAGTTACTTGAATAACACTTTCAAAGTGTATATAAAACACAATTTTAAGAATTGAATTTTAAACTTATGTATAAAATTATATTACTTTTAATTGATTTAATTGATGTAAAATTTTAACACATTTTTTACTATAGACTTTAATTCTAATTCAATCAAATTTAAGACAATAAGTTTGTCAATTCACCATTGTTCCCATGTTTCAAAAATAATGAAAAAGACAACTCAACAATAAAATATCTATTAATGGAATAAATATTATTACCAAATCTAATTTAGACAACTAAACTGCATTAATAAATTTAATATATTTTTACCAAATTCTCAAAATAAATATTATTAGAATTATTAAATTGAAAGAAAATTAATCATGAAAATTAAATCCTCTTAAAATTATTCTGGGAATCATTCAATCTCTCTATATGTGAAATTTTATCATACACTTACTTATTTTTGTAAATAAATTATGATTAAAAGTTATCTAAAAAATATACACTTCAACTTTAAAATAAGTGAGTGTACATTGTTTTTATTTACTTATTTTTTTAATCAAAGTATATATGTTAACATAATAAATAAGAAAATATTTTAAAACACAGAGTTTTGACATCGAACATAGTTTTTTTTAGAATTCGAAATATGAAATTGTATTCCAAATTCTAAAATTTGAAAGATATTTTCAAATTCAGAAAATACATTATAAACTTAAATTTTAGAATACAATTTGTATTTTGAATTCTATAGTTCAAAATTTATTTTCAAACCCAAAAATATCTTCCAAATTCTCTAGAGTTTAGAATTTTAAAATTCGAAAAAAAGAAAAAAAAAGAGGTATCAATGAAGAAAATGAAGCAAATGACAAAATTATCATTTCGCGTTTTCTATGGAGGTGCATGAAGAAATTGCCAGCTTAAAGATAGGAAACATGGCATGGCCCCTTTACCTTTGTGGGTTGCTAACAAAGTTGAAGGCCCAAACTCTACCCATGTTTTTAAACTTGCACTCCCACGAGGGTGAAATGACAAACTAGTCTCCAAAAAAATACATTATATATGTATTTTTAAATTTAGAAAATATCTTCCAGAATATATTAGTACATTTTAAATTACACAATTAAATAATATATTTTGAAATATACCTACTATAATGTATTTTCAAATCTAGAAATGCATTCTAGTATGTTAGTATGTTATGAAAATACATTTTCAAATATGCAATACATAATGTATTAACACACTTTGAAATGTATCAATACAATTTGTAATATATTTTTGATTCAAAAGTATTAATACTGAGATGTATTAATACATTATGAATTGTGTATTCTAAAATGTATTTTTGGATTTGGAAATAGATTGTGAAATGTATAATAAAAAATATATTTTGATAATGAAGTGAATGTAATAACTTAACTTATTACCAAAAGGGAAAACAGTAAATATAGAATCCTTGTGTGATAAAAGGCATAGTATGTAGGAAAAGTGAAGGAAGAATAAAACAAAAAAGGTAGCATATATGATACAGTCTCAGCAGCCTAACTAAGATGTTGATGTCAAATCAAATTTCTTAGCCAACATTGATTGAATGGGACAGACTATCTGGAGCTTGATTATCATATAAGATCTTATGAAGAAGATGCAGTTTTTTGCTTCAAAGTTGAACCTAATCTTAGAAAAATGGTAGCAGCCAGTGGTCCATGCAAGAAGCTCTTTGTATTGGTGAAATTAAAGTGTTTGATTCTTTCTTGGGGGAGAGGCAAAAGCAAAGGTTATTCATATTTTGATGAAAAATGGTGCGGTGAAGACTGAGGCATGCCACCACAACCAAAATAGACAGCACAACCAATGTGCTATGACAGATTTGGCAAAAGATACCAGATTCTCATGGCTGCAAACATCACAGATATTCTCACTGTCCCTTCACCATATCCTGTTAGTTTGAGATTACCATGATTGTTAACTGTTTTAATCACTACATTTTCAGTTACTTAGCCCATCATTACACAACTTATTTCATGATTAACACCAGATTAGGTTGTGAACATCAGCCAGATAGGGACCAACAAATTTGTGGGGTCCCCTAACATATAAAATAAAGGAGAACAAAAATGAAGCTTATGAATAATTAAATACTTCTTTTGAAATGATGTGAAAGCATAGCTGAGTGTCATTGTGCAGCTTACTTTCACATGTCTTTGCCTCACCTACTTCTTTGATCCCAATAGAGAAGGTCCATTTCTCCAACTGCAGGTGGGTCAAAGTAGGAGTCACTAGGACAATCACAACCATTAAATTTTATGAACATTTGGTGGACCAACTTTGCATTAGAATTTATAACAAGGACACTCACTAGTATCCAAGTCTCTACTGTGGGCCTTTGTCACCCAAAATGTGAGACAGATATACCTTGATCCCACCAGTCCCAGGTTGACAATTAACTGCACTGTCAAATATAACTCAGATCACTCACAAAATTGTTCATCTTTATCTTTTTTCTTGATGAGACTGAGAAAGGAAACTGCAATAACCCACAGATGAGTGATGATATTGCACATCTAATCCTGGGAGTACAAGATGCCTACAGCACTGTCCAAAAGTTGGGTACCACTAACACATAACAAAGTAGAATCTTGAACAAAATACATTTAAAATACCATTCCTAAGTGAAATCAACTCAACCAATTAATTTATCAATAAGCTTGTTGAAAATTCCACGTAGAAGATTAGAACATTTCATATTTTGTAAGTTTTTGCAAACCTCATGAGTTATACTTAAGTTCACTTCTTAATCAACCTTGATAATGTTTCTGACACATGCAGACCCTTAAATGGATATTTGTGGAATCAAAGGAGTGGAGAATACTGATTGGCTCCGCAAGATCGTGTGGTTAATTGAGAAATTTTGGCTGCATTTAGATTAAGATTTAGTTCACCTAACTTTCCTACCCTGCTAAGTCTACGAGCTTTATGTCAAGAGAGAGCTTCAATTGACTAATGCTATTGAAAACCCAGGAAGAATCCATTAATTCAAATCAAAGAAAATAATATCAAGACACGTACTTTGATTTTTATGGGGCTAGAATGCATTTACAGCTGCTGCAACTAGTGATACATGAGCACAAATAGGAAAAAAAAGATGGAAAGTTCTTGTTGAAAAGAGAAAAGACACAATTAATAAGGGATGTATTATATGAATGGTTGCACTTAGAGTTTGAGGGACAAGTCAAGCTTGTGCAACTCCTCTTGCTCAGTCTTCAAATGGTTAACACTATCCAACCAGTAGCCTCCAAATCCCTCTGCCACCAGCCTTGGAGAAAAGGGGGATGCAGTTTCTGTCCCAGTTGAATGTGGTGAGTACAAAGGCAGCTTCTGCCACCCCTTATGAGCATGAGAATGAGAAAAACCAAAACAAGGTGTTTGTGTTTGAAAAGAGCGTTTGTTGATCATAGAATGCGCCTGAATTCCAAGTGACCTGTTATAGGAGCCATGCAAAGGCAGAGAAGCCATGCTGGAATACCTGTGTGCAAAATCTATTGGAACTGCAGCACCAGCTTTGTGTCCTCTTTTTGCCAAAGTTCTTTCACGCTTATGTGCATTTTGGTGTCCTCCAAGGGCCTGTGAACTATAAAACTTCCTTTGGCAGTAGTTGCATGAGAATATCCTTGGCTCCAATGCATCACCATGTCCTCCTCCATGAATAGATTCTGAGGAGTTCATGGACAAATTTGTATCTAAGCAGTTGATGAGGTTGAGTTCTGGCTTTGACTCATCACATGAATCCAGTGCAAGGTGTGCTGAAGCAGACTCATAGGGATGTTCTTTGTCCTCCTTCCTCTCCTTTTGGATATCCATGGAAGGTAGCACAGGCTTTGAGCAAGGTGCAGATTTCTCTGAAAAAGGAATGTTCAGATCATTTTCAGATGATGGACTTGGCTCTGACCACATAAGGTCCATCTATAGGAAGAACTTTGCAAGGGTTTTCCTTCCTGTTGATGATCAAAATTTGGTTTAACAAAAGAAAGATGAAATTTATGAGTGATGTAAGAACAATAAATGCTGGTGTGTGTGTGTATGTTATGTATGGAAGTAGCTAGCAGCAAGTAGCTAGGCATCACTATTTTACAGTTACAATGTCTTAATATAGCAAGACCTAAAAGCAAGATACCCTTTTGTGCTTACAGAGAGTGAGTTATGTGTTGTGATTGGAACAAATGAGGAACAGCCATGTACAACTTTTGCTTCCTCATAACCCTTTGCCTCTTTTTTTCTAACCTTTCTTTGTCTTCTACTTGTCTTTTTACATTTCTTGTCATGGGGTCTGCCTTTTTCTTTGGTTTTTTCATGTCGAAGAAAAGTTTTCTTGATACCATGAAAAATAAAAAACACACATTTGACACTGTTTATAATAATATAATAATAACTTTAAATTAAAATAAAATAAAATATTAATTTATTATGATGTGAAGTGGATGTTTTGGGTGAGAGTCTTAATATATCAGTATCCTTTCATGTCATAGTTTGTGGCAAGCTAAATAAAATCCAAGGTAAGATCAGTGACTTACTTTTGAAATTCAGAACAATAATGTATGACTTACAAAAAGTGAGTTGTTCTAAGTTTCTTAATCCATGAGTTGGTGGATTTGTTGTGTCTACACAGAAACTCTTCCATCTTTGTCCTGTTTAATAATGTTTTTAAGTCGTCATCGAAAATTGATTTGTCCACGTACGTTGTCCCAAAAAATACTTTTAAGAATTTCATTTCATTTTTTCATATATCAGTTTTAATGCATAATTTACACCACTTCATATCAGTTTTCATATTTTCTTAAAAAAATGAGATGGGATGAGGATTCAACAAAAATTTACTTTTATAAAAGGTAAAGTTTCACAGTATCTGTTCGTGCCATTCCTGGAAAATTGGTGCATGGTGTTGAAACTTTATTTATTGCTTTGCTGCATAATGATGTCTTTCTCAGCTTTATACATCATATGTATTATATAGAAAACAAAACACATCATGTTCATTTTTTGTTTATAAAATAAACCCTCCTTTTAATGATCAAAAGACTTTTAAAATGTGAATTTGATATACTAAAAAAAATATTTGATTCATTAATAACTCTGACATTAAAATAGTATAAACATCACTTTAAAAAAAATTCTATCAACTGGTAAAGAAAATGCCATTTCTGTCAATCAATAATTTTCAATATTATATGAACACTGCAGATGTATAGTTGCTGCAAAAAACTATGTACACACTAAGCAGTATCAACAACTACATCAACACACTTCATATGTTTCAGAACCGCCATGAATCATGATACAAGTTCCTATTGAGATTTGGAATCAAATATACTTCGAGGATTTGAAGTTTAAAAGTCCCATATTACAGTGCTTTCCTTCAGACATCTCGTTGATATGACACCATAGACGAAAGGAGTTACTGGTATAACCAGGAGCATGCAACATTCTTCCTTGTCACATACTCTGTCTCGAGATAAAGATGTTTCATAGTATATAGTGAGTGTAAACTTTATTTTACATATTGATTTTATAAAGTTGACATAGGTTTAAAGTTCATTTCTTAATATGGTATCAGGTAGTCATATAGTATTTATCTCAATGAGAGTTTGTACTATCAGACCATCCGTAATATATAGTTCCACAACAGATCTCGACGTGAGGGGTTATGTTGGAGATTCCACATCAACTATAAATATAGAAATTTCATAATATATAAGCGTATACAAACTTCACTTTATAAGTTGGTTTTAGAAGATTGACTAAAGCTTAAAGTTTACTTCTTAACACACTATTTTTTTTTATTCTTTGATATATATATAATTTTTTTTGACACACATATAATTGAAGCCTATTCTTGGAATTTCAGAAGGCAGTTTGATGTACTTTCATAGACTAGAAAAGCATAAATGAAAAATGAAAAATTCCTTTATAGAGAGACAGCCAATTCCAACTTTCTTCTCAAAAGGGCTCCATCTGTCAAATGTTTCTTCTGTCCCACTTCACATGTAGCATGCATGATTCCATAGAGCAACATAATTTCCAATACACCCTTCATAAAAAGGACATTCCCTCTCCCCTTTTCCCCCTCCTCTTTGTAAAGTTGAATTATTGTTTCTCTTTGAAGTGGAATAGTTATTAGTTCATGCATAAAGACTGTGTTAGCTAGATTACATGACAGAGTTGGATCTCTATAGAAAATGTTAGGTAAGTTTCCATAATGATTAAAGCTAAAACTATATTGTAATTTTTTGCTTCTTTAGTCAAGCCATAAATCAGGCCACTGTCAGCATCTATCTCAAAGGCCTAATCATCTAATAATGCTAAGAGCAAAATATGAGGTCCCCCTCCTCTTTTCTTTCCTCAAACCTTTCCCTTTCCTTAGGGTTGGACCTCTTTCTCTCACAATTAACCTCATTTTATTTATTGTCACAACAACCAATACAAAGTTTTGGACACAAGCGACTGAGGCCAGGGGCTTGCAATTGAATATCAGTACATGTGATACCTAGCAAGGAAATATTCTTTGAGATTTGATGGATAAGTAATAACTTCTGTGAATTTGCTTAACCATTCTGCTAGTGTTCATGTTGGCTTGGGACCAAATCCTTGACAATAAAAGGATAGTGACATGAAAGGGCATCTTGTATGTCTTCCTTTAACAGGAAAAACATCAAGGGTATCACCCACTTAGAAATACAAAAACAGAATGGACAACCCACTACAAACTTTTCTTGCATATAGAATCTTCTAGGATAGTAGAATAAATTGCTTGCTGAAAGGTACTTTGCTTGTTCATTAATAAGAGGAAGTCAAAAATGCATATTTAGATTTCAGTCCTATTTAACATCATAAAACATTAAGATACCCATTCAGTGTGTATGAAATTGATAGTTTTCACACGGGGCTGAAACATGATTATTGTTGAAGATCTCACATCAACTAGAGATTAGAACATTTCATAGTATATAAGTGGGTTCGTCGGTTTTATGATATTGAGTTAGGCTTAAAATTCCACTTCATAATATGGTTTCAGAGCCATTTAAAGCCTGTCCTAGAGAGTGTTTAGTGGACTTATCAGGCCACTCGCTATCGAGCCATTATCGTGTGTTGGAGATCTCATATAAATGAGTGCAAACCTCACCTTATAAGCTGGTTTTATGAGATTGAGTTAGGCTTAAAAATCCATTATTATTATTATTATATCAGTAGAGCTTTTATCTTCTTTAAACATGATTATTACTAATGACTTTTGCTTTGTAATTTCTCTTCTTTTGATCCAATGCTTCACATGAAAGGGTGTAAAATACTAATATACTCTGATAGGTCAAACTCTCACAATGATATTTAATAAGTCAAACTTTATGAGTGTTGCTCCTGAACATAAGGGTACTGACAACATCCATTTAACTTGACAAGTTGGTGGGTGAAGACTTCAGTTTTTTCAAACTTCATATTAACTCTAGGCACCTAATTTAATCTAAATCTTGTATATATCTGTGCCAGGCCAACTGATTGCAACGTATCAAATAAAAGTTCTCCACCCAATTCCCACCGCTCATTAAGCCACAATTGTATCTTCATTCTTTAGATTCATTTCACTTTTCCTTTTAGAGAATTGAGGTGTAATAGATCAAAACCATTCACAGATTCTACCTAACATCTTAAATTCTCTTGATAATTATTAACATAACACTAGTGCATCCATGACCAAGTGGTTTAGGATCAATCCTGCAGGTTGTCCACATTTTCTAATAAATAGTTGAATTTCAGCACAAGATATATAGATGGACTTTAATCCATATACTTCACAAAGAGCATGTGCAAGAGGATTTGCATTCACTTTTCTTGACTGAACAATTCATCAGAGCATCTTGGGATTCCAGTACTTCTACTTTTAAAGCAACAAATTCTTTCATCATCATATTGTGCCTTGAAATTTGGGAATGTGAATTAGAATTTATAAAGCACTCTCAACTTTTATCTAAACATAGCCTTAACTCACCAGTTTGTGATGGAGAAACATATGACATAATTTTTGAAGTTTGGATTTGTAATCTTTGTTACTTATGAAACTTTGCCATTCTGAACTTGAACAAAATTGAATTATAATTATTTGTTTTGTCTATTTGTCTTTCACTTTTATTTCTGCATACATTTTCACTTGTGGCTTATGCTTAATTGCAAAAGCAACTAATGACACTTAGGAAGATACCTCCAAACCCAACAATTTATGATGTCTTGCAGTATTTTGTATATTTTTCTCCAGAGATGCGTATTTCTTGTTCAAAGAGTGGTAATTCTATCTGTGGCCATGAAATCAGACTTCAGGAATTAGTAAGATCAGAATTGAAATTCAATGAGTTATTTTTAATTTCCTAAGCTTATGTCTGATATGTATGTATGATTGTATGCATCTCTGCCTGTGTTAGCATATTAGAGTTATGAGCTTGGTTAGGAGTTAATGATAACTGTACTTGAATGAGACCTAGATAATACCTGTTACCGGCTGGATAATTGAATCTTCTCCCTCTGTCGTGTTTTCCTTCTTTTTATTGTATTCGGGTTTCAGCTCTCGGTTGGAAGTGTACTTGTACACTTGCAAAAGACTCTCCAATGTTCAATTGAATATTTGGTACTTAAGTGTGGTTAATGTAACAATAAAAACATACTTAGTCTTCTATCACATACTTATAGAGTTGATAACGGAATTTATTATTGATAGACCGTATTTAATATGTATCATAATAAAAATGTAATTACCTGATTTGTCGCATATCTCCTATTTTAACTTGATGTATTTATGCTAACCGGTTGATCGGCTTCCAATACCTAGTGTTCCGGTACAGTATCTATATGTAAAAAATGGTGCAGAAGCATCTCTTCATCAGAAAATGGAATTGAAAGAGCTAAGAGAAAAGCTGGAAGCATATTAGGACTCTTGCATTGAATTTATGGAGGATTATAGAAGGCATAAGTTTCTGTCATTGACTTTGTAATTCATGGCACTTTCTGTTGTAGTAGAAGTAAACCTTTAATAGTGCTATTATATGTGATCACTGTAAATGCAGATATGAATTAGCCATTATAAAGAAAAATGAAACAATTTCCTGATTTATCAATTAAAACCAACTAGAAGGTCATTTTTGGTATAGAAAATTAGCTAATAAGTTAGCCTCTAACTAATAAGCTATTTATTAGTTATAAGTTCTAAGTTGATAAAAATTAGCTTCTTTTATTAGAAGTATTTCATAAACTAATTTATAAAACAGTTCATAAATATAAAATGACATGAGAGAATATAAATGTATAAATTTTATTATATAAATAAAATTTGTGTCTTTTAAACAAAAAAAAATATATACTCTATGAGAAGTTTAGTATTGAGTAATAGTATAAATAAATAATTTTATTTTATTCTTTTATCAGGAATTTGATAATAAAATTAATGATATTTAGGTACCTTCTATAAAATACTTTCTTTATTGTGGAAGTAATGTTATTTTCTATTTTAATAAAATATTTGAGTATTCTCTTTTAATATACTTTTTGTAATTCGCTGAATTTTTAGATATATCATTTTTATTTTAGAAATCATAAAGAATTGTATTTTGCTAGCAAATAATTTATTAACCTTTTATATCGATGGACTGTAATTGATTTAATAATTAAATACTATTTATCATATTTTATTAATAGGACAAACTTAATAATTTAAGCATTATTTTCTCCTATCATCCTTTATTTTAAAAAAACATATATCATCATTATTTTTTTTTTGTCGTTGTTAGTATTATTATTTGCTGGAGTTCATAGTCTTTTTAGTATCAAGTGCACCAATTCAAATATGCATAAAACATGAAAAAAAGTAGGCTAAATATTGTATTACATAAGAGTAATATCTTTGCAATAACAGGGTTTAGTTTTAAAGTATTAATCTAATTCACACATTTTTACTCCAATCTAAAAAAGCATAAACTTTCTTCTCAAAACATCACACATTCATTCCCTCAAGCAAAGCAAAGCGAGATCTACTTGCTCTGATCCTAACTTGAGAAAAATACAAACAGATAAAGAATGAATATGAAAGAGTGAATTTCCCTCTCTTAAGATATCATATTTATAATAACTTTGGAGATTTCAGATACAATGTATGAGAGGGAAAAGAAGAGACTAGGAAAGTTCGTATCTAAGAACAAGGTAAAGTTCATAGGTAAAGTTCAAAGTACACAACAACTTTTCAATAAAATTTATTTAAGATGAGTTATACAACTAAGATCAAGAATAGCACATTACTAATACAAGTAGGCAAACCCATTGCATACAATGCTAGATCATTTGTCACATTGAAATAGCGCAGAGAAAAATAGCGCTCATACTATTAATTCCAGAGAGTCCCCTTTAGAGGACTAGGTTACGATCCTTTCAATTTTCCCCCTTAGAAAACCAATGGAGAGGATTACATAGAACCAATAAAGCTTTAACCAAGGCATTCTCCAAAAAGAACTAGCTTAGTCATAGAATGGGTATGGCATCATAAATATAAACTCACTATCACAAACAAATATACTCGGCATGATAACCTGAAAAACTACGTTAATTAATCAACCTAGCTTTTCCATAAAAGTTTCAATCAAGGTTTTGCCATTGACTATTTTTGTTGTTGCAATAATCAAATCATATGCCATGCCCTCCTGCAAAATAAACCACATCGAGAATTAGAAGATAAGAAACAATCAAAAAGATTTATTCATAATGCCCAGTCAATTGGATAAAGCATGGATATAGGGGAGAAGAGCAAATAATTCTACAGTGCAAAACATACACGGGCTTGTGCAACAGTGAACTAAACAAAATACCTATATGATAAACCCATATGAAAACAAGCTTAAACTCTTTTGGGATTTGACACCAGCACACTATTGGAAATAAGATTTGAACAGTAGTAGTACACTTGAAAATATAACATTTTATCCCCATTTTCATGTCCCTGAGGTTCTGCTTTGAACGTAAAAGCATGTTCATCCTAATTTTAAAGATACTACTCCTCACATATAAGTCCAAAATAGTCTTTCCAGTTTCCCCTCGTTGCTTTCTCTACCAATTTTTTGCTTCTCTACCTACAACAGTTTTTTCTATCCTATTGGGACGGTTTGAATAATCTGTTCTAGATCCTTGAAGAAATCAAATTTGATATAAGTAGTTACTAGTCCAATTTGAGGGATATATATAGTAAAAATATCCAGTGTTTTCTTCCAGTGAACAATGTTTAATTTATAGCAATGATTTGATCACCTTCAATGTTTTTTCAGAGATCCTGAAAGGGCTCATATGCTAAGTCTAACGTGGGAATGAAAAGCCTGCCATTTTCAGTGGCATGGTCAGCAACCACCACTAATGAATGAAATCCTTCTTCCAATCTGGTAGGTCGGACAAATGATAAAACCAGAATAAAGAATATAGTCTCAAGAAGTATTTTTGAATGAGAAACAGATCTAAAAATACAGCTAATGACCATAGCAACAGCTTCTAAGAGACATAATGACCTAGACAGATTTCTTCACCCGCTACCCCTCCTCGTGCAGACACTGTACTCTTCAAATGAATTAGCTAATTCCACTACTAACTGCACCGGGCTCCTACCTATCCCTTCTAGAACAAACCATCCAAATGGAAGACCATTAATTATGCTGGCCCACTATAACTCCTCCCACATCAAACTTAGCATTATGGACCATATTATTAGATCCATATCTAATACTCCACTCCTTGGATGATCCCATCTTGAGAGACAAAGCTAGTAGCCTGAATCTAAAGAACAATTTTTTTTTCTAGAACCTCTTAGTTCTTTCAGCCACTATATTTATCTTTCCTCTAGTTCTATTCATTGTATCCCAGTTCATTATATCCTTGGTCCTTTCAATTCAATTAAGAACTCTGATGTTCCAAGTCTCTAGCGTTTCAGACATTTGAGACTTTTTTGCATGAGTATGCATCATAGAGAGCTGTGTCAATAATTCATTAGTGAGTCCATGAAGTCAACAAATGTGTTTGGAAAACATATTTTAGGAATTAATTGGGTTATTCTGAGTTGGGTAAGTTATGAAATAGGAAACGATTTTGAAATTCTCAAGTTGTGTGGATATTTAGAAATCCACTCAACTTTGGTTGGATTTTATTTATTTTTAATTATTTCAACCTCCCAATTTGATCCTTATTTGATTACCCTTTGTGCGTTCTTGAGGTCATGTTATCACAGGTATTGTCCAGAAGAAAGTTATCCTGATATTTCTCCACTATTCCCTTGTGCTTACTGAAGATAGAAGATAAGAGAGAACCAGACACAGATTTCCATAATTAAAGATCCCCCCGGGCAAACCCACCCACCAACCATATTCAGAAAACATTAAATTATAGGAAAAGTTATTGGTTAACCTAGTGTCTAGGAGACATTAAGAAATAGGCAACAGTTATGACACACCTGAGTGCTTAAAAATCGGAGAGCAGAAATCTCTGCAAAGGTAACACCCCCAATAAAAACAACAAGCACCAGCGCACGCCTTCCATCTGGTACTCTGAAAGAAGTGAAATGCCAGAAAAGAATTACAAGATTTATTCTTTAAAGTCTCCAAATTTTTGACACATCAATGTCAAATGAAAACCATCAAGCTCTAAAAGGTTTACCTTTTAAGGTATGAAACCACACCTTAGAAGCTAATGGATATCATTCATAACAACAAGTAAAAGATTGTTGATAAAATAAAGCTGAATCAGTATAAATCTTATTAACAGGCATAATTTTGAAATGTTTATAGTAGTGATCCTTGCACGAAATTATACGCATTGAACTTCCTGGAATTTATTACATTTTTCTGATACTATTTTACTAAAGATAAAGAGATGCAGAATTTTAAAAACTGCACTGAGGTAAAACATACTTAGCTATGCTGGATGAAACCCCTGATAAAGTATCAAATGATGAGCTATTTGGGATTCCTCCCTGTACAATAAAATATAACTACTAAGAAAGGTGAACTGAATAATATGTGACTTTGATTCAAACAGTAATAAATAAAATGGAAACATTACATGAGAAAACATATTCAATCAGAGTTCACGAGTACTAACCCTCTTCATTTCCAAATGAGGTCCAGGCAGTAGCTTCAAAATTTCTTCAACAGGACGCCTAAAAGATCAACAACATTCAGTAATGTTTCAGTTGGTTGACTATTACCTTAGTTCACCACCCAAGCAAAAGAAAATGTATTGCATGCATCAATATAACAAAAGGGTAAATGTGAAGTTTTAAGAAACTATAATTGGGTGGTTTTTTAATATCAAACAACCTTCAACTTTATCATAGAATATGGACTGTTTAGAGGAATTTCAATGCTAGATATGTAGGGACATTGGCATGCCCTGTCAAATGACTCAATCTTTGTTTCTAGGGGTTTCTTTTGTATTTTATTGTGAGAATGTCTTCCTCTATCATTATACTGTCCATTTCTTTCTCAATGTGAATTCTCTTTCTTTAAACCATGTTGGGAGAGGATTACTCACTTTGGGTAAGCTCAAGTTAACAAATTTCAACATAACTAACACAAAGACCATAAAATATCCTGCTTTCCGTAGCATGGATTGAAATGTGATTGTTGACAAAATTATACAATAAAACTAATGTCTTAAAAAAACATGGTCAACATTTTAAAACCAGACTTTATGGCCAGCACAAACCCATTTCTAACAGCAAAACATTTAACAAAAGCCAACTAGGACCGAGAGATGCATGAGATGAAATTTACAGTTCAATGAGTTGAACTTCTTTATAAATTCATATACAATTACGTTTTTAGGTAATAATGAAATGAGAAAGTTAATTGCCATGCTAAACAAGAACAACGGAAACAATCTCTATTAGGGATTCAGGTTTACCATCCAGACCGAATGGCATGCTGGACCAGTCGAATGCTGAGTGGTGCATATCCAGAGAAGACATAAGCAATATCATTGGGGCTGTCCTAGTAGGAAATCCTTTTAAGAGTAAGTAGGGAAACAGGACTAAATAGATAATTGTATAACAGTTGCTTATCAAATATCAATAATAACAACTTAATAGAGCCCGGTGAGATTTGAAAGAATACATGAAGACAAATTAAAAGAATACAATATGCTAGAAGTGTCACTAACTGCCATTGCAAAATTAATTAATTTTGAAAAGGGAAAATCTGGTTATAGAGCCACAGAATGAATAAATAAATAAACAAAGGAACAATAGAAGTGCTAGCATAGTTAAAAAAGCTGGGAAAAATATTGCTTCCAGACTGCAACAATAAATTAACCTTAAATGTGATTTGGGCAGATATTAAGGATTTGGGATGCTTAGTTCAACATTTGTTATCATTTCACGATGAAAATATGTATATTGTATTTTATATGTCACACACACACACACACACACACACATCACCATGTTTACATAGAATATCTAAATTGTGACCATGAACTTAATATAAAATTTAAATTATATCAAATGTCTAAGGATCACATCATTTAGAAGAAATTACTTGGCCGTATCAGTGTCTTCAACCACAAGCTGCAGAGCACGTTTTATAGTGAGCCAATTGCTTTTTGACTCCTAAAAGAAATATAGACACAATAAGAGTTAATTATTAAGTCACAAATACATAACCCATTCGCATTTGCAACTAAACACCTAGAGTATCGTACCTGCTTTTTAAATAGTCCAGCTTTCTCTAAATTGTTTAGCATTGCTACGTGCTCAAATCCATAGCTATGGAGTAGTTCTCTCCTATGAATTGGAAGTTACAAATATACATTAAAACTCTAAGTACTTCAAAATAAAATCTGCTAGTATATTGTACAAAAAGCAAATGGGGATAACATTATAGGTTAGGGATTCCCATGGATCTACAGAAGTAACAAAATGAAGAAAAAAAGAAATAGGACAAGGTATCAATGAAGCATGTAAGCTTGCCTGAAGTAGTCAAAGTGCTTCTTTGGCAACCCAGAATTAGTAGTAGAAAATAGGATTAAAAGGCGTAAGACGGTCGTCAAAGGCTCTTGCTTATGGATCAGTTCTTCAATATAATCAAAGCATCTGCATATGTGATGACCAAAGTTTCATATTATAAAACCTTTAGTTATGTACATGCATCTGTGGACTGAAATGCCTCAACAGCAATCAATTGCAGCCTTGCAGGCACTGACCCAGCTAACAATACCGTAAAATTAGTTTTGGCAAATCAAGTCATGTAATTTAAAATTCATCCATGAGTTATAACGATAAGTGCTGCTTCATTTATCTCATGCTGTAAATTAAACAAACTCAAATATTATGAACAGCAAATAAAGCTTAATTGTCTATTATAACCTAAACTATAATATGGCTTTATGCGCATATAGCCAATTTTAAGTCTTAATATGCAAATTTCTATCAGCAATCAGTTAATAGTACAGATACTTGATGCACTACATTCTTGTTTACAAGGAAAACAAAGTACCCCAAGGGCATATCCAAATCATGTCTGTGATGGTAGACTTCCCAAATTGCATCTCAGTTTTTATTCTCATTGTTCAATGCCAGGCCACAAAGTTTACTAAAAGCTTGGTTTTAAGTTTTGACAAAGACTTGATATCGAATTAAATTTTGGGCATAAAGTGTTGGCCTCAGATGAAAAATCCTCAAATTTTCATGGCCAACAAGAAAAAAGCATAAAATATATACCCCAAACAAAAACATGAAGTTTTCAGGTAGAAGATATGTTCCAAAAACTGGTACTAAAGTACTAGTTCCTACCTTGGACAATTAAATATGATTATTAAAAGGTACTCGTTAAAAAAAATCACATGAAATTTATAATTTACAAATTCTCCTACGAAAATTTGGAGCTAGCAAGTCAAAAACAAGTGGCACTGGCCAGAACAAGTTAACCCATCTTAAACCTTAGCATCAGCTCCCTCCAAAAGATATGATATCACATCCTACTTAATTCATACAGAGAGGGAAATTATATTAATTTAAAATATAACAACATCAAGTACATAAAACTCTCTGTATGTAAAATTAACTCACATGTCATAACTCTGGGACTCCACAATTGTATGTTCCATATCAAGTTGCCCAAGAAATGAAGGCTTTGAAGTGAATGTTGATAGATGTTGGGCAAGATTTATGTGCCTCTGGGGAAATTATTTAAGGAATGCTGTGAGTTGATAGTCACTATGATGTCTTAATGAAATATCAAAATTACAAAAAAGTGTTCTCACGGTCATCTCCGGCAATGAGTTCAGTTTTTTCACGAAGTCCTTCAACTCAGAAACTGTTTGTGTCTGGACATCATGGAAAACAATATATATTAGATAGAAAGTCTTTACAAATTCATTTTAATTTTCCAAAAGTAATAAAAACTTAATGAAGTGCATCTCAAAAAATATTCAGTAAACACAACTTATTATTCAATCAGTAAATATTTTTTTCTATTTTTAAATATTGCATCCATCAAACAAACATCAAACTGTAGAATCTCTGAAGATAAAGTATGGCAGAAAAACTTATTGAAAACTTCAATTTATTATATTTTGGAAAAACACAACTTCAGTCAATTTACTGATATTACTCATATAAAAAAGGGTTTCATTTCAATTACTTTTGCAAAATTGACAGCATAATCAATGTCCAAGTAGAGGCCATCTACTTACAGTAGTTGTCATTTCTGTGTAGTCTTGCTTCATGGAAGTAGCTTTTTGACGCAAAATCTGCAATACTGCAGACAGCAACTAAGAAAATAGAACGACAAGAGAGCCAAATATTTTTTGTTTACTGTTTCTGTTCTTGCTCCTTTGTGTGCATGTGTGTGTGGGTGGGTGAGAGAGAGATTATTAAGTTATAACTGCGCTACAAGTGGTAAAAATGAATCAACCTGGACAACAACTTCAAAGTTTAGATCCCGTATCTCCTTAAAAAGCTTGTCACTAACAAAATCCATGCAAGTAAACATTATTTCAGTAAAATACTACAAGCAAAATGTCAGAAACAGAATATGGAAAATGAACAACAAAATAATAATTGCAAAGAAACAGAATATGGATGTCTGAACTATGGTTAAAAGAGGATTTGGAGCAAAATGTCATCCAGAAACATCTTTCTTTTTGCTACACCATAACAGAAAAAAAAAATTGTAATATAGGCATCATTAAAGGTTCACATCCTCTTACAACTTTGATTACGTGAAAACTGATATTCAAGGTAGCAGAAAACTCAAATATTGCTTAATAAAAAAACCAATCAAGCCTTTAGTACTGCCTATTCACTAAATATAATGTGATACAAATAAAGTGGGATTTCTTCAATCAAATTAAAAAGGATAGAAGTAAGGATGTGATACAAATAAATAGGCATTCTTTCTATTAAATTTACAAAGGAAAGAATTAAAGGGAAAACTTCTTGAAGTTGAGATCACGTTTACAACAACAATAATAATAACCCAAAATCCAAACATTATCTCATTAAATGAAGTTGGAAACGTGGATAAATTGTTTTTCCATTAATTATCTTTCTAATACTCTTTAATCTAAATAAGATCATTATGCTGGGAGGAAAGCACACTAAAGCATATTAAAAAAATGGTTCTCATTCTTCCGAAATATAAACTTCTATTACCTGCTTCAACTAATGGTGCAGAGCAGCATGAGACATGTCAGCATATGAGTATCAAAAAATATCTAAAAGGAGAATTAATATGAATATTTGACGGAGCAACCTACTCATTAATGGATTGGAAAAGTTTCTAGCAAAATAAAATATTGAAAAAGTAACAAAAACATGATACAAAACATCCATGTGATAGAAAAACGGTCTGTGTATGGCTAACCAGATAGAGTAAGTGAGAAATGTAACTTACCTTGAATTCAGGGGAACTTTGTTTTTTTTTCCTTCTTGTTGAAGACCCATAATAGAAGCATCAAGCTCTACAGAGCCATTGTTGATGTGCAGAAACTGCCATCATACAAATTCAGCAAAATAGCCATTGTCACTTCAAACATATTTATAGTATGAGTAAATAATATTTAGACAAACTATAATAATATTTTTCTGAAGATCAATTCATGGAACCTAAAATAATCCATGAAGTTTGCATATAATTCTAAAGCTCCTTGACAAAATCACCAAAACATGCAATGGAAAAACTTCCACATTCTAATTTACAACATCACAAAACTTGTTTGGTAGATGTTCTCAAAAAAAAAAAGTCCAAACAAATAACACAGCTACATATTTTATGCAATAAATATTCATTCTTAAAAGTGTATGCTGATTCTGCATTAACTTGCCTCATCAAGTAGTCCCTCATATGTCAATTGGGAACACAAAGGAGTAACCATGTCCACCTGCATTCAAAACATACCCAAATTCAATGACCACCATTCATGTGGACACCACTCATATCCAAACAACTGAAATAGTAGGACTTCAAAAAGAATGTAAGTTAATGTGAATATAGAAAATTAAGCGTGCAAAAAGAACTAGTAATGAATTGTTTAACTTCAAATTTTTCAATCTCATTTATGTACAAAAATCTTTCATTAACATCTTTTTATGAAGTAATGAAGGATAAATGTATTGGACGGGAAATGCCCTCCTTAAGCAGTAAAAAACAAATTCATAAATAACTCAGTACAAGGGCACCAAGCATAACATCCCCAAAGACACTACCAATCATGAATAATGGAGATGAGATGGAAAATAGGTTGTACCTCTCTATCTAAAAGGATTACTGTATTTATCTCTGGCACAACGATCTGTGAAAACAAACAGAGGATTATATGGTGTATTTTAAGTTTTAAATTGAATACAATTTAAACATAGCTTTTGTTTGTTATTCTGCTATTCTAACTTAGAGAAAAATAGCGTAGAGATAAATTACGTCAGATGAGTTAACTGGTTCCTCAGCTTGCATTCGGTTTAGGATGTCCGCAACACACACAGATGCTTTTCCTTTTGCCCTCACATTTGGTATCACTCCAAAAGAAAACTACAAAAAATGAAGTGAAATAATTATAAGAAAGTACAGACTCACAAAGATTGAGATCATGTTAGATTTGATGTTAATGATGATGATGGTATTTCATAAAGTGACAACTGTATGGGATTACTCCCTTTTGCTTGATGCTGATTGTTCATGTCTAGAGAAAAATTCAACTATATGAATTAAAAAGTACAACCTCAAGTTTGTGAATAGCTTTAGCAATGTGCCAAAGCGATCCTGTATCACCATCAACTTGGCATTCCTACCATAGATAGAAGGCAAACAAGAATAAGTAAATAAAAAGCAAATACAGACTGTAAGTAAATTCAATAAATTACAACACTACAAATAAGTCACAAAGAGCAGAAGTATTGATATCAAGCTTACTTTGTAAGAAAGATCAAGTTCAAATGATAATACATCTTCATCCATTGGTACAATATACAGGGGATATTCCCCAATTGAAACCATATGATGTAATTTCTCTTCCTCAAGAACCTACACAAGAAAAAAAATCGTTTAATCCTGGCAGAGATATCATGTTTAAAATAGAGAGGTACCATGCCCAACTAGGAAAATTATTTGTTTCCAATGAGAGCTTACTTTCTCACAAGCAACAGTGCGGCGGGGGACAAAATAAACATGATATTCTCTTTGCAATCCTTTCGATAGATCATTATGAATATTAGAACATATGAATCTCATCAACTTGGGCTGAGCATGCACAAGGTAAACTACTTTGCTGCTGTCAGTCTGAATTGGATCACCAGAAAGATGTCGCAATTCAACTCCATGCTCCTGCTTGTAATTCAGTGTGAACTCTCAATATAAACAAAAAATTAATACAAGCAAACAACAGTTTATTCAGAAAAGAACTAATATTTTTTGTTAAATAACCGATATAGCGCCCTCATAACTCTCTAACCCCTCCACCATTGGAGGAAAGCCCGTTAAGGTGGTGCCATAGGCCACAAGGACATGTTTATTTGACGGAAATTTAGCCTTCCATCATTGATAACTCCAGTGTGTAGGTATACTATACAGAAAGGTTAATATTTTTTTATTAAAATTCAATTAAAAACTAACCAACATCGTTATGGTCATAGGAGGTATTTTCCATTTTGGAGCTCAAAGCTCCATCACAGTTTTGTCCTTAAAAGTGTCTCAAAGGGTTAAAGGGAGGAAAGGTGTATTTAAATTCGACTTCTAAGCTATGTGGAACTATTGAGAGTACCAGAAGCTCTAGAGCCGAAGGTTAAGGGAACTTTATAACCACTTTTCCTTAGGTGCCAATAATTCAACTTCAAGTTCTTTAAGATAGGAAGATCCTTAGGATTAATGAGGTATTCTCTATTTTGGAGCTTGGAACTCTATCACTCCATCATGCACCATGCACCGGAGGTTGAGGGAGAATGTATATTTAGATTGGCCTTGAGCTCAACTGGCCTCTTAAGCGAGTTGAGACTATTTGAACACATGGTATTAAAATCTTCCATAATATATATATATATATATATATATATATATATATAAGACAGATAATTTATGAATTGATATCCCGTTACATAAAATCCAGTAAACTACTAAGGGCAAGAAAAGTGCCTTGAGAATGGATGTCTGTATAATAAGCGAGAGAGAGTCCCCAAGCTTCGGATCAATGACCAAACACTTCTTCCCTCGAACCTGCCGTTACATAAAAGCTATCAATATCAAATAAACGAAAGAATCAACCATAGTCGAAAACATCAAATCTTAAATCGAAATCACATAGCGGAACAGAACTTCAATTTTCTAAAAACAACGAAAACGGAGGAATTCAGAAGCAATAATTACATTCTTGAGGATGTTGATGAGCTCCTTTTGGGACTGTTCCCTGATCGCAACGAGAACAAATAATGATTAAAATGAGTTGAAGTTGAAATTGAGAATATTGTGAACATGAACAACGAATGAGAGTATGAGTAAATGGCGATTTAACCTAATGGATGTGAGATTCACGGGAGCATTATCTAGGTTAGGAATCTGAGCCATCGAAAAGAGGTACCTCTGCTGAACTATTCAACACCACTATACAATTTTCGTTTTCGCAGAAAGTTTCAGAGGAAAATCATAATTGCAACTATGAGGGAAAACACACTTTCTCTTTCATTTGATTTAAGTTTCTGCATAAACATAAACAATAAGATGTTACGATAATATGTATATATTTAATGTTTTATTTTACTTTAGATTATATCTTTAAAATTTTAATATTTTAAATTTACAATAACTTAGTGAGATACTTCAATTGTTGTATACATATGAGATAATTCTATTTTATTCTTAGTTTTATTTTAAAATATTAATATTTTAAATTCTCTTGATATATAACAGAAAATTTTAAAAATGAAATAAACTACTCATTTACTTAAATAACTGTACACGTCATTACTTCACTATATAATTAAGTTTTTTTTACTTCACTATATAATTAAGTTTTTTTCATGTAAATATGTCTTTTATGTTGCTTTTCTAACATTATTTACCTTCAAATTAGGATCACACACCAAATATAAAAGATAATAATACATACTTTATTTAACTAAACATATAAAATTAAAATTAATAAAATATTAAATCTAAAAAGTTTGAGAACGTATGAGACCCTCATATGGTATGTCTTTGTCGGATTGAGAGGATTGAAAATCCTCGTGTCACCAGTTTAAATCGGGTTTCTATATCGGACACTGTCACTCAAATGACACTCATTGACCATGTATCGGTGAAGTGTCTAATTCAAAAAATATTTATTGGATTTCTGACAATTAGGTTAAAAAAACTGAAACATACTTGTGTACAAAAATCCTCAATTTATATAATTCTTAATTATATAATATATAAATTTGTGTCCTTATGTTTTACATTTTGGAGATTATATGTGTCTCTGTATCCGTGTTCGCGTATCAATATTCGTGTCAGTGTCATTGCTACATAGCTGAGAACTGAAAACAAAAATAAATGCATTTAAAATGTGTTTTTCTATGAGACTCGGACATGCCTTACAAATGGTATGTCCGTGTTGGACACACGTATCTGATACCAACACTCCTATGATACATATTAGTGAAGTGTCAAATTTAAAAAATATTTATTGAATTTTCGACAATTTTAACACGTTTCAATATAATTTTTAAAAAAGACAAACACGTTAATTTTATAAAAACTTAAATTTATTATATATATTTTTATTATAATTAACAAATCTGGTTAACTTTCTGTCACAAAAAATACTAAAACATATTTAATTTATATAATTTATAATTATATATATATATATATATATATATATATATTTAGGTCTCCGTATCCTATATTCTATTATTCATGTCAAAGTGTGAATCCATGTCTATATGGTATCATTATCTGTGTTTGTATCGTATTATTTATCTGTGTACGTATCGTATAATCGTATTATTGCACGAGTTAAAGGTTTCTGCACCCATTTTGAAGTTACCTAGAGTAAAGTAGAAGCTCACGAGTCACACACGCAATCTGTAACACTGTCCTCGCCATCGCCACCACCATCAGGTTCGTTTTCTAATATTGGATTTATCTTCTTTCTCTCTCTCTCTCATGGTTCAATCCTTATTATTGGCTTCACTCTGTAATTCGTAACGGTTTAATCGTCGAAAAGTTTCGTTTGAATAATTAATCGAGATCTTTCAAGGAAAATTAGAACAGGACGCAGCTTCGTCCATAGTTTTGTTCGTTAGAAAATTAATGTTTGTTTGCATGCATCGATGGTTTAAGCATGTATATTGACGTCCTAAGTCGTATAAACCTCTGTCTTTTGCTCGTGGAGGAAAAACAAATTTGGTTTCCTGTTGTTTAACTGTTGTCGTGACTACACAGTTTATGGATCTACGGTTATCTCTGTGAAAGCCACTGATTTCTATGGGTTATCTTCATAATATTTCATATATTTATGTTCATCTTTTGCACCTTCTTTTGGGAATCCGATTTGACAGCAATAGTCTGGTTTTTGGTGTTTCAATTAGATGGATAACAATAATTGGAGACCTAATCAAGGTACTGAAGCTAATATGGATACTAGTGATTGGAGAGGTGGACTGCCGCAAGAGTCACGCCAAAGAATTGTCAACAAAATGTAAGATTCAGTTTTGATATTGTAATTTCTTACTATTGTCCCGCAACAGAAGTAAATCAATGATATTCCATGAGGATTGTGGTCTTCTTTTCAAATGATAAATGAGTTTAACAACCTTGGAGTGGGATATAGTCATACTTGGGGGTTGAACACTATGACCGGCAAATAGAACTTTGCAATTATTTGGTGTTATTGCACAATGTGTTAGAATAAACTTTTGCTATCATGGGTGTAAGTAAGAAAATGAAGAACCGTATTTTCTCTTGTTATGCTCCTGGTGACTCTTCTTGGAATTATGTATTATTGTTCTTTTTCTTCTTTTTCAGTCATGCAATCATCAGATTTGTACGTAGAGGAGAGACTATCTACATTATCAAAATGATGCTTTGCACTCCATTTCTGATATCCATTGTACTATATTTGTTTTTTGTTCTGAATATGTGTATGATTTCAATGAGGACTTCTTACATTTTAACGAGCTTATAACATTTTAGGATTGTCTATTCCCCATAAGTTTTCTATAATTTGTATCATTTAGTTATTAAACCGCTTTCCTTATTTTCTATAGATTGGACACGTTAAAAAGACATCTTCCTGTTTCTGGTCAAGAGGGATTGCTTGAACTTCAGAAGATTGCTGAAAGGTTTGAAGAGAATGTTTTTACTGCTGCCACAAGCCAGGTACTATTTGATTTTAGATTTATCAACTTATGGTTATGTATACAAACACGTACGAAATGAAAGATTGATGTTTTATGTGATACTCCCTTATTTCAGTCTGATTATCTACGGAAAATATCTTTGAAGATGCTTACTATGGAGACTACATCACAAGGCACCATGGCCAACACTCCAAACCAAGGTGCTCACGATCCAGGTTAGCTTTTAATAACCTTGGCATAGTGGCAATATTCTAATTCCAACAGGATCTAACTTGGAGTTGTTTCTAGTTCAGGTCAAGTTGTTGGGACTGTATTGTGTCCTATTGATGTGAAGAATCACTAACATTTTATTTTTGTCTGCTGGTGTTACATACGATCCTGGTTGTTTGTTTTTAAGTCTTTGTTCCTTTTAAATTTTTCGATGATATCAACTTGTTAAAATTTATCTCTAAAAACATTGCAGTGTCTGTGTTTAAATCCGTTGTTAACTCAATTTTGGTTTCCTTTGCCATTGCCACTTGTTTCCATGTTGGTTTTAGTATTTTGTTGTGGATCTTAATTAAAGATTTTTTTTTTTTAATTGTTTGGTTTAATCTTGAATGCCAAATACATGTAATTTGTTTTTTTAATATTGATTACATCTTGTTGAGTTTCTTTAGCTTTCTTTGGTATTTTGTGATTTCTTATTGTTGTTTTCTTTCCTCCAGTCTTGTTATGAGGCATTTAGTCATGGAAGATGTTTGGTTAAGATTGTATGTTGATTTGAGCTAAGTGATTGATTACCAAAAGATAAAGGATGCAAATGTTGTACAGTACATTAGGAATGTTTTGTTAATCTCTAGCTTAAGTCTTGGACCAAAAAGAGCACATTGAAATTACAAAATCTAGGTGTTCGCCGACCAAAACCAATCTAATTGTAAAAGTAGAATGAAAACAACCCAAAAAGGTAGAAAGAGGTGAAATGCTTAATTTTTAAAAGTCCAAAAAGCTTGAATCACATTATTAAGTCTTTGTTCCCACTGAACTTGTATCCATTATTAGAGGTAGTATTGCTTGTTTATACCATTACTCTCTTTTACTTGGACCTTTATTGCTTGCTCAATAGCTTTTTGGTAACTTCAACTCCTTCTAAGGTTGCAAAATTTCAATTGTGTGTTGTTAACAATTCATTTGGATCCTGATGTGATATCTTAAGTTTTTTGTGGGTTTCTCTGACTTAACCTATCATTGTTTATTTAATAGGGCTTGTTATTCCACCCCATGTTCACAATCCTGGGCAGCAACATTCTATTCCTATGCCCAATCAATCTCAATCATCGGGTTTAACCCATACTCCAATCCAAAATGTTGGCCAGAATATGCCTGGAGAGAATTCAGTGTCAGGGGAAACACACTTTCTGTATCATTTTATCTAAGTTTCTTGGCTGAAGATGAAGAAAATAAGATTGAAGAAGACAAAATATAAATGTGTTTGATTTGAAACAAAGTATGCATAAATATAAACAACAATAGGATGTTACATAATATGTATATGTTTAATGTTTTATTTTACTTTAGATTATATCTTTAAAGTTTTAATATTTTAAATTTACTATAATTTATAGTAAGATACTTCAATTGTTGTATACATATAAGATAATTCTATTTTATTCTTAGTTTTAATTTAAAATATTAGTATTTTAAGTCTCAAAAGTATTCTTTTGATATATAACAGAAAATTTTAAAAATGAAATAAACTACAACACATCATTACTTCACTATATAATTAAGTTTTTTTCATGTAAATATGTCTTTTACATTGCTTTTCTAACATTATTTACATTCAGATTAGGATCACATCAAATATAAATGATAATAATGCATACTTTATTTAACTAAACATATAAAATTAAAATTAATTCATTAGTATAATAAAAAATGCAAACATATACTTTGTTTCATTAGTAGTTTAAGTTTGTTGAATAACTGTAGGGAAAAAATAAAGAATAGTTTTGACCAAACTTATTGTAATTGTAATGTTAGTGTGAATATAAAATGATTACTTACATTTTTTTTTCTCAAAGTTAATACTTTGTTATCACATTGTGTCTAACAAGGTTGGGTTAAGAAAATGGGAGGACACAAATAAATAATCTAAACAGTCTGAGAACGTTGTGTTTTGAAAACAAAAAAAGAATGCATTGAAAATGTGTTTTTCAAGTTTTTGAAGAAAAAACATTATATTAGGATATTAGTATCAAATTGCAACTGTCATGTAGATTATAATATTATAGAAAATGATATATTAATGTATATTCAGTCATACAAATTTTAAAAAGGATTTGTTTAAATGTTAAGTAATTGACATTATTTATAATTAAAATATTATTATATATTTACCAACAAAATTTAATTAATTTTTCATGTTACAATAGTAAATTTTATTAATTTGTATTGATTAAAATTATTATATATCATAATCACGTCTTAATAAAAAAAATATAAGCTATACCATAACATTGTTCTCTATTTTAAACAAATTTGACAGTAAGTTGTTTGAAAAAAAATATGTGTTTTTCACATCTTTAAATTATAATAGAATAATATCAATTGAGTTAATCCTATGTGGTTTTACCATATATAATGATTGATATAACTTTTTTTCTCTCTCTTATACTAATGTGTTGTAATATTTTCTTAAGATTAATTCATAATTTTGAACATATTATAATTTATAAGGATGAATTTTGGACTTTAATTAATCAACCACTTAAGGAAGCCATGTATAATTTTCTCTTAAAATTAACTGCTTAAATTCGATTTTATTGTCTATATTATATTTTATGTAATAAAATAATAAAAAAGCTTTGTATAAGATATTTTTACCTTCCATTTTTTCTCTCTCTCCAAGTTAATCTTATTTCCACCAACATATAGTGAAATATTAATTATAACTAGGTTTAAAACTTCCAAAATAACTAACAAAATTAAATCATGCTCACTAAGTTACTTTTCTTAAAAAATGAGATTTGGTTTAGTTTATAATTATAGGATATAATATTCACAAACATATATTTTGATGTAATAAAACACAATGGCATGCAAAGTAGTTAATCCAATGCAAAATATAAAACTATATATAGTTAAACTTTATATTAATAGAAATATAATATTCCATTTAAAAATAATACAATGTAATAAAATAACATAACCTAACCTAACCGTATGGTCTAGTATATTTGGAAATGGAGGCAAATATAACCTAAAACATAAAAAAGTATGTTGAATAGTTAAATGTAATATAATCATACATTGATAATCGTGATTAAAGTTTAATTAATCAACCACTTAAAGAAGCCATGTATTTTTTCTTTTCTTAATATTATTATCTTATTACCTATATTATATTTTATGTATTAAAATAATAATTATGGAGGAGTTAGAAGGGTTTGAAAATAACAATAAAGAGGCTTTGTTTCTGCACCCATTTTGAAGTTACCTACAATACAGTAGAAGCTCACGAGTCAGACACGCAATCTGCAACACTGCCTTCGCCATCGCCCCAAAATCGCCACCACCGTAAGGTTCGTTTTCTAATATTGGATTTATCTTCTTTCTCTTTCTCTCTCATCGTTCAAACCTTGTTATTGCCTTCACTCTGTAATTGATAACGGTTTTTAATCATCGAAAGAGCGAGTAGAAAAGTTTTGTTTGAATCATTGCTCAAGATCTTCCAAGAAAAATTTGAAGGAAAATTTTGAAGGAAAATTAGAACAGGATGCACCTTCGTTCACGCAAAATTTGGAGAACAACGAATTACGATGTGGCATATGATTGTAGATAGAGACTGAAATGAGGGAATACTTTATGTAAAATTGGAATTCTGTTATTGGCTTTTACAATTAATTACTAGACAATCCGTAGTTTTGTTCGTTAGAAAATTAATGTTTGTTTGCATGCATAGATGGTTTAAGCGTGGTATGTTGACGATTAAGTCGGATAAACCTCTGTCCTTTGTCGGTTGAGGAGAAACGAATTTGGTCTCCTGTTTAACTGTTGTCGTGACTCTAGACAATTTATGGATCGACGGTTATAATCTGTGAAAGAGAGCCACTGATTTCTATGGATTATCTTCATGATATTTCATGCATTTGTGTTCATCTTTTGCAGGTTCTTTTGGGAATCGGATTTGACAGCAATAGTCTGGTTTTGGTGTTTCAGTTTATCAAAAAGATTAGATGGATAACAATAATTGGAGACCTAATCAAGGTACTGAAGCCAATATGGATACTAGTGATTGGAGAGGTGGACTGCAGCAAGAGTCGCGCCAAAGAATTGTCAACAAAATGTAAGATTCAGGTTTAATGTTGTCTATCTGATGTCATTTGTAATTTCTTACTATTGTCCCGCAACAGAAGTAAATCAATGATAAATGATATTCCATGAGGATTGTGGTCTTCTTTTCAAATGATAAATGAATGTATATCAAAGAACATTGATTGGCTGTGTCATATTGTGTAATTGTCTTATGCAAATAATTGCGAATAATTACGAATAATTACGAAACACGTGCTCAAATTTCTGGTTGATAGGTTAAAAAAATAATTAAATCTGTTCGTTTTTCCTCGAAACGAATATTTAATAAAAGATCGCTTTGATTGTTTTTAATGTCAATAAAAGTGTAGGGATGAGGTTTAGCATGTCAGCATTGCACATGCTCATTGATGGGTCAGTGGGACAATTTTTTTAAAATCATGTATCATTTTACATGTCAAAGGTCCTGGGCAAGCTGAACTTCTTGAGGGTGGGATCATTCTGGTATTGTGATTTACCTTGCCCAGTCATGGGATCCTCGTTAGAATGCAGTCAAAATTACCCTTTTTCTCTCCTATTATCAAATGGTCTCCGCCATTCACTGCCTTACCCCCATATGAAAATCACTCAATTGTATCATTGGACCTGTGTATAACCTGCTGAAGCTCCACCTTGCTGCTACTTTCACTGTGCGTAGTTGCTACAATTGCTGGTTATTGCACTGTAGTTGCTCCTGTTACCCAACATCTCAGCTTCTGTCTTCTCTTTTTCTCAAGGTCAGCCACTGCTACCCAGCCTGGGTCTCTCTCGCTCAGTGATCCAGTCACTCTCATCTCATCCCACTCTTTTCTATCTTTTAATTCTATGCTTTGGCTTCTCTCACAGTGGCTGAACTGCTGAATTAATTTTTTAATCACCCTTTTATTTTTCATAACTGTTCTAAAATTATCTTTCTGACCTATTATTAAATTTAATTCTATTTATTAATTATTTTAAGAACTTTATGAATTATTTTTATCATGTTACAAATTTTAATTCCACTCTTTAGTTGTCTATAAATCTATGATTTTGGATTTCAACTTAAGTTTTGTAATGATGTGAGGTTGTTTTCTTTATCTGTGGTGTTTTTATGCATATGCATTATTTATAATTATTTTTGGTAGAAACTTAGGATCTTATGATCCGAGTTACTGCTATTCACTCCTCTGATCCTAGGTAGTATCTTGAGTTTAACAACCTTGGAGTGGGATATAGTCATACTTGGGGGTTGAACACTATCACCGGCAAATACAACTTTTCAATTATTTGGTGTTATTGCACAATGTTTTAGAATAAACTTTTGCTATCATGGGTGTATCCTTAGAATATGGGGCACTTGCTTATTTGTTTTAGATGTCTCAAAGGAGGAGTAGGGCAGAGTTTTTTTTTCTCTATGTGCTGTTATTATTTTTCATGTGCTATTTGGTGAGTTTGGTTGGAGGTTACTGCCATTATTTTCACAGCAGAACATGTTTGTCTTTGCAAACTGATTTAGGATTGTGTATTTTGCTCTTGAATAGGTTATACATATTTTCTCTTCATAGAGAATGTGTGGTAGATGGATATTTAGTGGAAAACTATAGGACTATTAGTAGGATGTTTTTCTCTTACGTTTTTTATAAAGGTCATATATGCAAAGGAAGCTTAAATGCATATGGAGCAAGGTAACAATTGGAGTTGAATCTTATCCTTGCCTTAAAACATGAAATCAATTATTGAGAGGCTTGAATCAATGGTTCTAATCACAAGATCAATATAAGAATAGGAACTAGTATATATTAGAATTCAATACAAGAACAATATAGACTTCAAGCTAGGGGAATAGAATCATTAACAAGAATATAACTATGGATAGAAATGGATTAGAATAAAATTGAACCGAAAATTATAGAGCATAAGAACGTTAACACAAATTAAAAGAGAAAATATGGAGAATACTTAGATGGTGGAAGAAGCAAGGCCCGCCACTTGAATTTGAAGTTCCACCTCCATCTTCAAGATAAGCACAAAGGAAGAATAACCAGTTTGATTTCTAGAAATCAACATAAAACTCATGGATGAGAATTACTCTCACAAGTGCTTCAAACTCTCAATTTTCATATATTTCAAAAGTTATTTACAAGGAAAGGGAATTGTTATATCTATCCACTCATGCTAGCCTTAGCCGAAAATGTTAGAGGAGAAAGAGAGGGAAATCCGAAAATTTAAATTTAAATCTCCTAGATCTTTTCAATGACCAAGATTAACCTCATACTTTTTGTGGTTGTATCACACTTTCTATGTGTGTGTAACTCTCCTGTTGTTTCTCTCTTCTCTTGGCCGAACTTGATGCTCCTTTTTGGGCATGATTGACTTTTTAAATTTAGGCCGAATTACAACCTAAACTGCAATTACTATTTACACCTTGATATAACAAAGAAATTAAAGGACATACGTTTTCCAAGTCTAAGTAAGAAGTATAAAATAAAGAAAATGAAGAACTATTTTTATGAGCAATAGTATTTTCTCTTGTTATGCTCCTGGTGACTCTTCTTGGAATTATGTATTATTGTTCTTTTTCTTCTTTTTCAGTCATGCAATCATCAGATTTGTACGTAGAGGAGAAACTATCTACATTATCAAAATGATGCTTTGCACTCCATTTCTGATATCCATTGTACTATATTTGTTTTTTGTTCTGAAATTGTGTATGATTTCAATGAGGGCTTCTTACATTTGAACGAGCTTATAACATTTTAGGATTGTCTATTGACCATAAGTTTTCTATAATTTGTATTATTTAGTTAATAAACCACTTTCTTCATTTTCTATAGAATGGACACGTTAAAAAGACATCTTCCTGTTTCTGGTCAAGAGGGATTGCATGAACTTCAGAAGATTGCTCAAAGGTTTGAAGAGAAGATTTTTACTGCTGCCACAAGCCAGGTACTATTTGATTTTAGATTTATCAACTTATGGTTATGTATACAAACACGTACGAAATGAAAGACTGATGCTTTAATGTGATATTCCCTTATTTCAGTCTGATTATCTACGGAAAATATCTTTGAAGATGCTTACAATGGAGACTAAATCCCAAGGCACCATGGCCAACCCTCCAAACCAAGGTGGTCCAAGTAATAAACCTCCCGATCCAGGTTAGATTTTAATAACCTTGGCATAGTGGCAATATTCTCATTCCAACAGGATCTAACTTGGAGTTGTTTCTAGTTCAGCTTAAGTTTTTGGGACTGTATTGTGTCCTATTGATGTGAAGAATCACTAACATTTTATTTTTGTCTGGTGGTGTTACATACGATCCTGGTTGTTTGTTTTTGAGTCTTTGTTCCTTTTAAATTTTTTTGATGATATCAACTTGTTAAAATTTATCTGTAAAAACATTTCAGTGTCTGTGTTTAAATCCGTTGTTAACTTGCAATTTTGGTTTCCTTTGCCCTTGCCACTTGTTTCCATGCTGATTTTAGTATTTTGTTGTGGATCTTAATTAAAGAAATTTTATTTTTAATTGTTTGGTTTAATCTTGAATACCAAATACATGTAATTTGTTTGTTTTAATATTGATTACATCTTGTTGAATTTCTTTTAGCTTTCTTTGATATTTTGTGATGTCTTATTGTTGTTTTCTTTCCTCTAGTGTTATTATGAGGCATTTAGTCTTGAAAGATGTTTGGTTAAGATTGTATGTGGATTTGAGCTAAGTGATTGATTAGCGATGCAAGTGTTGTATAGTACATTAGGAATCTTTTGTTAATCTCTAGCATTAGTCTTGGACCAAAAAGAGCACATTGAAATTACAAAATCTAGGTGTTCGCCGACCAAAATCAATCTAATTGTGAAAGTAGAATGAAAACAACCCAAAAAGGTAGAAAGAGGTGAAATGCTTAATTTTTAAAAGTTCATAAAGCTTGAATCACATTGTTAAGTCTTTATTCCCACTGAAGGCCAACTTGTGTCCATTATTAGAGGTAGTATTGCTTGTTTATACCCGTTACTCTCTTTTATTTGGACCTTTATTGCTTGCTTAATAGCTTTTTGGTAACTTCAACTCCTTCTAAGGTTGCAAAATTTCAATTGTGTGTTGTTAACAATTCATCTGGATCTTGATGTAATATCTTAAGTTTTTTTGTGGGTTTCTCTGACTTAACCTATCATTGTTTATGTAATAGGACTTGTTATTCCACCCCAAGTTCACAATCCTGGGCAGCAACATTCTATTCCTATGCCCAATCAATCTCAGGCACGCCAACAGCTTATTCAAAATAATATTGCATCTCAATCATCGGGTTTAACCCAGACTCCAATCCAAAATGTTGGCCAGAATAATCCCAATATGCAGAATATGCCTGGACAGAATTCAGTGGGAAACACCATTAACCAAAATTCCAACATGCAAAATATGTTTGCTGGTTCCCAGAGACAAATTCAAGCAAGGCAGCAGGTTGTTCCCCAACAACAGCAGCAATCACAAAATCCGCAACAATATCTGTACCAACAACAAATTCAACAACAGCTTTTGAGGCAGAAGTTCCATCAGCAGCAACAACAACAGCAGCAGCAGCAACAGCAACAACAACAGCAGCAGAGTCTTCTACAACCAAATCAGTTGCAATCTTCTCAACAACCTGTCATTCAAACATCATCTGTTATGCAGCAGAATCCCATGATGCAGACATCTCTACCTAGCATCCAGCACAATCAACAATCAAATAATGTTCAACAATCAACACAGTCCGTCCTTCAGCAACACTCCCAAGTTCTAAGGCAACAGCAACCACAACAAAATTCGATCATTCATCAGCAACAAACACCAATTGGTCAACAGTCAATATTACCTCCACAACAGCAACAACAGCAACAACAGCAACAACAGCAGCAACAACAACAACTTATGGGGGCACAGGGAAATGCAACAAACATGCAGCATGCCCAAATACATGGGACACAGAATAATGTTGGTGATTTGCAGCAACCACAGAGGTTACTTGCACAACAGAATAACCTCTCCAACCTGCAACAGCAACAATTAATAAATCAACAAAACAGCCTATCGAATATGCATCAACAGTTGGGTAATAATGTCTCTGGGTTACAGCAACAGCAGGTCCTAGGACCTCAATCTGGCAACTCAGGTATGCAAACAAGCCAGCACTCTGCACACGTGCTACAACAATCACAGGTCCAAATTCAACCACAATCTCAGCAAAATGCATCAAATTTGTTACCATCTCAAGGGCAGCAGTCACAGTCTCTGGCTTCACAGCAGCAGTTGATGCCACAGATTCAATCTCAGCCTGCACAATTGCAACAACAGTTGGGTTTGCAACAGCAGCCAAATTCCTTGCAACGAGATATGCAACAAAGGCTTCAGGCCTCAGGTCCCTTACTTCAACAATCAAATGTTCTTGATCAGCAGAAGCAGTTATATCAATCACAGAGACCCCTTCCAGAAACTTCATCAAGTATGTGAAATTGCAATTGTGCATTTTTCTTTGTGTGCTTTACCTTTTGTCAATTGTTGGTTTCAAGGTGGTCAAATTTGTGAGCCTACCTACCTACTACCTTGGGTCATTTAGGAGGTAGACAAATTGTATGATCACATCATGGTTTAAAAGATCTCCATCTTATAAAAAATTGTATTTCAAACATCTATATAACATAAATAGGTTGGATAACTTTGAAATCTCTACTGACATTGGAATAAACTCTTATTCTAAATACAATATAGGTCTAATTGTGCAAGGTCTAACCCTTGTCTGCCCAGCAAAAGAATTAGATGGCCTAAGTCCTCTAATAGTGCCAAGGTCACAAGTTAAAGATGCAAATAGCAACATTAAAACACTAAAAAGATTGATTTTTCAGTGAACTTTGAGGGTTGCCCAGCAAAATGTAATATTACATAAACAGAGAAAGGACTGGACATCAAAATATAATAGAACAGGCATAGTAATGTAAAGCATACTCTAGCAATGTGCGACTGAACCAACAACAGGCAGCTATTCTATATGTCTTTTATTTTGCTTTCAAAACATAATAGGACTTAGAACCCTTCTTCCTTGACCATTGTACGGAAGGTTACCTCTATTGTGATTTGATTTTAAGGTGGTAGCTCTGTTCTGTCCTTGCCCTAGACAGCTAGACCTATATAGGCTCTGGTGCGAGCAATACAGAAATTACACCCAGTCTCTAGTTACATATTGAGAAACTCACAATTTCAGTTTTGATGAATATGATTGTTTTAGCAGATATTGTTTATTTTGTATACATTGTATTTTGCAGGTATGAGGGTCCTGCAATATGTCATTTACGTTTTGGGTATTATCTGGGTTTGGGTTTGATTTTTGCCAGCAGGTCAAGATGCAAAACCCAAGGTAGGATTACTGGGATTGCTTGATCCCAGTAATTTGACATGCTGGAACACAATCCCTGCATGATCTCAGTGGAACGAGTTTTCTTCTGGATCAGGATACTCCTTCTTACAAGCATGTAGAAGTAGAATCATCTTATGATTCTACGAATCTACATGTAGGAGTTCATTTGTACTGCCTTGGATAACTCTCGCATTGTCATCAGTTCTTGTCAAAAAATTGCAAAGAAAATGAAAATGTAAAATAAATACAATAATTCAGTGCATTTTTGTGCATTCTCTGCAGTAAATTATGATTATCGTCTTATTTCTTTAAAAGAAATATTGGGACTATTGCTTCAAATTTACCATTTCTGGTTTGTTTGTCTTTCCTCCATAACTTTTTTGCCTTGTCTAAATGCTTGTGGCAAGTCTCAAATTCTGTTGTGATGTTTGTGCTATAAATCACTGGTCCATATAAGTTAAGCAACAGACTTTCTGAAAAGCAACAACACAGGATATCACATATAATGTATCTTCTATATATGATATAATAATATTCACTAACTTAGTTTGCAATTACCTCATTTATTTTTAAAAGCAAAACATTTCTGCGTTCTTTTAGCCCTAGCTCATATGTGTGTGAAATATCTTTTGTAGCTTCTCTGGATTCAACAGCACAGACTGGACAGTCAAGTGGGGGTGATTGGCAAGAAGAAGTTTATCAAAAGGTAATATACTATTTCTTATCATCATTTTTCTTTCAGTTAATTGGGTTGAGCAACAAATATTTGTTAAACGAGCCCTAAAATAAAACAATGAAGATTGATGATGTTTATTGTGAGGAATTTAAACAAGAACGTGGAACTCTATCAATTTTTGAAAAATAACAAGAACTCTTATCAAATATTTGCTTTGTGTATTACATGTAACTGCATATGACTTAAATTTTGTTTCAGTTTGCTGAATAAAATATCTTAATTTGTCAATCTGTTCTTAAGGCAATAGTGGTACAAATCTTCTTGCACAGGAGATTGCGAGGTTTATAATGCATTTGATTATTTGCTTCTGTTTATTTTAAATGGCAGATTAAATCAATGAAAGAAAGTTACTTGCCAGAGTTGAATGAAATGTACCAAAAGATTACTTCTAGACTTCAACAGGTATGTTTAGTCAGGCAACTTTTTAATAGCAGCTATGGACAAAGAAGCTTTTGTCATTATTATTATTATGCAAACTCTAAAAGGAGAAGTCCTTTATTGTTTTCATTTTTACTCAAATTATTTTACTGTTTAACCTCGTATCTTTTTTCTTTTTCTATCAGCACGATTCTCTTTCACAACAACCAAAGTCAGAACAGCTCGATAAGCTGAAGGTGTTTAAAATGATGCTGGAACGAATTATAACATTCCTTCAGGTTTCCAAGAGTAACATCTCAGCTAGTTTCAAGGAGAAACTGGGTTCATATGAGAAGCAGATTATTAATTTTATAAATACAAATAGACCTAAGAAAAACTTGCCTGGACAGCTTCCCCCACCACATATGCATTCCATGTCACAGTCACAACCTCAAGTTACACAAGTGCAGTCTCATGAAAATCAAATGAATTCTCAGTTGCAAGCAGCAAATATGCAAGGCTCTGTAGCAACAATGCAGCAGAATAATATGGCAAACATGCAACATAATTCTCTGTCTGGTGTATCTACAGCACAGCAGAGTAAGATGAATTCAATGCAACCAAATACCAATTTGGATTCAGGACTAGGAAATGCTGTAAACTCCATACAACAGGTTGCAGTGAGCTCACTCCAACAAAACCCTGCTAGTGCTCCTCAACAAACTAATGTTAACTCCTTGTCTTCACAATCTGGGGTTAGTGTAATCCAGCCAAATCTTAATCCCCTTCAGCAAGGTTCTAGTATGCTTCAACACCAGCAACTAAAACAACAGGAGCAACAGATGTTACAGAATCAACAGCTTAAGCAACAATATCAGCGGCAATTGATGCAGAGGAAGCAACAGCAGATCATGCAACAGCAGCAACAGCAGCAGCAGCAATTACACCAGACAGCAAAGCAACAGCTGCCTGCACAATTGCCAACTCATCAAATACAACAACTTCACCAAATGAATGATGCAAATGACATTAAGATGAGGCAAGGAATTGGAGTTAAGCCAGGGGTCTTTCAGCAACATCTTACATCCAGTCAACGTTCAGCTTATCCCCATCAACAGATGAAAGGGAGTCCTTTTCCTGGTTCTTCTCCCCAACTCCAGGCCACATCTCCTCAGATTCCGCAACACTCATCTCCTCAGGTTGACCAGCAAAACCACCTTCCATCTCTCACAAAAGTTGCTACACCTCTGCAATCTGCTAACTCACCTTTTGTAGTACCCACTCCCTCACCTCCCTTGGCTCCATCTCCTATGCCAGGGGATTCTGAAAAGCCCATTTCTGGTGTTTCATTGATATCAAATGCTGCAAATATTGGATATCAACAATCAGGGGGTGCAACAGCACCTGCTCAATCCCTTGCCATTGGAACACCTGGAATATCAGCCTCTCCTTTACTTGCAGAGTTCACTGGTCCTGATGGTGCTCTTGGTAATGCATTTGTATCCACATCTGGAAAGTCGACTGTTCCTGAACAGCCTATTGAGCGTCTAATTAAAGCGGTTAGTCTGGTTAATCTTAGGCTGGCCTGTTCTGTGACTTTGCTCTTTAAGTTTATTACAAATTTGACAATTCATAAAGGTTTCCATAATTTTTCAACTGGCAAATTTCCGTCCAATCATGATTTCAGGTGAAATCAATGTCATCAAAAACATTATGTTCTGCTGTTAGTGATATTGGTTCAGTTGTAAGCATGAACGATAGGATAGCAGGATCAGCACCAGGTAATGGATCCAGAGCTGCTGTGGGTGAAGATTTGGTCGCTATGACTAATTGTCGCCTTCAGGCAAGAAATTTTATCACACAAGATGGTGCCAATGGAACTAGGAGGATGAAGCGCTACACTTATGCTACACCCTTGAATGTTGTATCTTCTGCTGGTAGCATGAATGATAGTATCAAGCAGTTAGCTGCTACTGAGGTCTCTGATTTGGATTCAACTGCAACATCTAGATTCAAGATGCCGAGGGTTGAGGTACTATGTTTTTTAGGTGTTACATTTTATTTATAATTTATATCTTTTACTTTATGGTCTTATATTTTGGGCTAGCCATTGCATTTTATGAATGGACATAAACACATAGATGGCATATGCTCTAACATATTATGTAATTACTTCACCATTTATGATTTCAAGGAGTCAGACTCATAAACCATTGCTGCTAGTTCAATATAGAAGTATATAGAAAGGTGTAATTTCATATCGTCGTTTAGATGGTGAAATATCTATATATCAAATATGCATTGTTGCTTTCATATCAAATATTCAGTTCACGCAACAAACAAAGATCCAGGTGGGGGCAAGGGGAAAGAAATAAACATATGGTGGGGGTATTTGAACTGATGAACGCCTTAATTTCATGATAGCACACGTTTTTTTGCAACTACCAGTATTTTGTAAAAGAACACAGTTTATAACTCTGATTATGATCTTTCAGGACATTTTTTCAGGATCTAGTCATAATTGAGATAGAAATTATTGAATTAGATTTTCTTTTATATTAATTTGATCAATTTAATGGGTAAGCACTCTTTTCTTAAAGATACAAATGGTACTAAATATATTACCAAAAAAGAATAGCGATTATCATGAAAAGATAAAAATGTATTATGGTTAGGCTGAATCATGTTGACTTGTTATTCTTCAATTCTTTTAATTAATAATGTCTTTTTTTTTACAAATAATCATTATCCACCCGAACCTCTCCCTCTTTATGGACAATAATTAAGGGCAGCATGAGCTATAGAACAAAGATCCTATTTATGTTTAACTCTCTTAACAGGTCAAATGTTGACTTGGACAGTTCTGGATTCATCATATAATAACTTCGATTTTGCATGATCTGGTTTAGCTTCTGACATTTGCTTCATCAGAGCATTAGATGATTCGTTGGTTATTATGTTTTAAAATTATTCTGAAGTTAACCTTGTGAAAATTAGGAAGTCACTTTATAATTTATGGATTTACTCTAAACATGCAGCCTTTGATTGTTGATAAGGAATTTGTGTGACTTATATTGTAGGCTAATCATTCCCTTTTGGAAGAAATTAGGGAGGTTAATCAACGACTTATTGACACAGTAGTAGACATAAGCAATGAAGAAGTTGATCCAACAGCAGCAGCAGCTGCGGCTGAAGGGACAGAAGGGACCATTGTCAAGTGTTCTTACAATGCTGTGGCTCTCAGTCCGAGCTTAAAATCCCAGTATGCTTCAGTACAGATGGTGGGCTTTAAAACACTTAAACCACGTGCATCTTTGTTATAGAAATTTTAACTTTGTCCTTATTTGTGTTTTATTACCTTGCAGTCACCAATTCAACCCTTGCGCTTGCTTGTTCCCACGAATTATCCTAACTGTTCCCCCATACTCCTCGACAAGTTTCCAGTTGAATCTGGGTGAGAAAATGAGCTTTTTGGCATCTCTTATGAGTCTTATTTTCTTTTAAACAAAATCTTTACTCACCAAATCATGAATTATCATGACAAATAAGTTCTATTTTTGCATTTATCAACAAAAGGAATAAATGTATTGTTCATATCTTACAAAAAGTTGATTATGACTTTTTTTTCATTCATGAAGCACGGGTTTGATTTATTGTATCAGACTCCGTAGTTTATGTTAAATGTACTGAGAATTCTTGTGTTTAACAGAAGTGGTATTGAATATTTGTTTCAGTAAGGAGAATGAAGATCTTTCTATGAAAGCAAAGTCAAGGTTTAGCATATCCTTACGAAGTCTGTCACAACCTATGTCCCTTGGGGAGATAGCAAGGACTTGGGATGTTTGTGCTCGCACTGTTATTTCTGAGCATGCACAGCAAAGCGGTGGTGGGAGTTTCAGCTCCAAGTATGGGACTTGGGAGAATTGCTTGACCACATAATGATCCTTACCATCCCATGCAAACATCTCTTTTTCTCAAAATATTTTCAAAACTTGTTTGTATCGTTGGATGGGTTTTTGGGTTTGAGATAAAAGCAATTATATCAACTCCTTGCCGTTGTAGTGAAATTTAGTGCATAGTTGTGTATTAAGTGCATCCATTTCCTTGTCCATTTACATCTCAATGTAGTGAATTTGTGTGAAATGAATCAAAATGCCTTCACCTAGACTTGGTTCTTACTGGTATAGAACTGCTTCTTCACGCACCTCCATCCTTCTTGTGCCACCCTCATAGATTTATAGAATCCAGAAACAATTTTTAAAAATTATATATATTCTAGATTACATATTTACGAATTATGTAATTTGGAATATATTTCTAAAAATTGGTATTTCATATTATATTTCATAATCTAGAAATAATTTTTAGATTATGTAATATGTAATCTGAAATATATTTTTTTTTAAAATGATATTCTGAATTATATAATTCGGAAAATTTTCTCAAATCTAGAAAAAGTTTATAGATTATATAATTCGAAAAATTAATTGCTTATCTGAAAAAAGGTTTTTGAAGTACATAATCTTTATAATAAACTTTTGAATTATGTAATCTGAAATGCATCTTAAATTTTTTTTTTGGATAAGTACAAATATGAAAATAAACTTTTGTATTAGGTAATTCAGAAGGATATTTTTTAAATACAAAAAATTTATGGAGGTGAGAGGAGAACATATGGGGGTGCAGGAAGAAGAAGTCCTGGTAGAGTTCTCGACAAGTTAGGCCCGTAATTTATGCCCGAAAATAACTCTTCCTGAGTTTCATGCTAATTTGTGAGTTATGTTTAAAAATCTAATGATTTCAATGAATAACTATAGGGATTTGTTAAATTACATTTAGTTTTTTTTGTATTTAAAAAAATGCATTTAGAAGTTGTTTTTTTATAAAAGTAAATAGGTTTAATTTACACTATTTTTAAAAAAATATTATTGCTCCTTACTCCCATCTCATGAAACATTATCCATTAATTATTTCCTCCAACTTCCTTGTACTATGTACATGCGTTTGGCATTGAAACTTCTTCCAATCTTACTAATCGAATAATTAAAATATAAATTTTATTTAAATTTATTTTAAAGATACAAACATAATTTCTATGCATTACTAACGTAAAAAAAAATTATACTACTAATTGAAGTTAATGTACAACCTGGCACTTGTTAAGTTTGATCATTTTTAAATAACATCTTATTAGTATAGAGTATTTTCTAACTTTTTCAGTAAGTTTTATTATTGCATTAGTTATATTCATTTATCATTTCTTAATAACTAACTTATTCTCTATATTTTCTCCCTTAATATATAATCCTTCACCTATTTATTTCTCTTTATTTTGGCTAATAGGTCTAGATAAAACCCCCATAACCACACTTATTTAATAATAACAGGTTAAGTATATCCTCTTCTTCTACAAGAGTAATCTAAAACTTGTGAAATTCTGGTCTAATTTCAGCAATTTTATTCTAGGTCCGTATGCGCTGAACAAAATTCACACAAGTACTTTCTTATGTTGTTTGCACCCAGGCAATGAGGCACATCCATAAACGAATGACAAAAAGAAGATAGAGGGAAGAAAAGCCAGGACGTTTTGTTTTCGAAAAACCGGTTTTGTTCACTCTCGGTCTGGGACTTACTACGCCTTACTCCTTGGGTATTTTGGTCTGAAATTTTTACCAGACATTCGTCACTGTGTCTATTGAGTTTTGACTAAGGTTTGAGTCCTAGATTCTTCCCACAAGATTGACAATAAATTTTTTATTCGTCACTGCCAGGGCTGAAAGGAATATTCGTTTGTGTGTGAAACTGTTTGATTTTTTTCGTTGGTGAATACTCATCTGTTTGACCTGAAAATTGTCGCGTTTTGTCCCAAATTCAGTGGAGATTCTTGGGCGGAATTTCAGGAAAAAAACAATTCCGGGAGAATTTTTCAGAAATTTTGTGCAAACCAAAGCTATATCTTCTACCGAAACTTGTGAAATTCCGGCCTAATTTATGCAATTTCATTATGGGTCCGTATTACGCTGAAAAAAATTCACACAAGCACTTTCGTATGTTGTTTGCACCCAGGCAAGGAGGCACGTCCATAAAAGAATGACAAAAAGAAGATACGGGGAAGAAAAGCCAGGACGTTTTGTTTTCGGAAAACCGGTTTTGTTCACTCTCGGTCTAGGACTTACTACGCCTTACTCCTTGGGTATTTTGGTCTGAAATTTTTACCAGACATTCGTCACTGTGTCTATTGAGTTTTGGCTGAGGTTTGAGCCCCAGATTCGTTCCACAAGATTGGCAATAAAACTTTTATTCGTCACTCCCAGGGCTGAAAGGAAGGTTCGTTTGTGTGTGAAACTGTTTGATTTTTTTCGTGGGTGAATACACATCCGTTTGTCCTGAAACTTGTCGCGTTTTGTCCCAAATTCAGTGGAGATTCTTGGGTTAAGTTTAAGGAAAAAACAATTCCGGGAGAATTTTTCAGAAATTTTGACCAAACCAAGGCTATCCTCTACCGAAACTTGTGAAATTCCGGTCTAATTTCTGAAATTTCATTCAGGGTCCGTATTGCGCTGAAAAAAATTAAGACAAACACTTTCGTATGTTGTTTGCATCCAGGCAAGGAGGCACGTCCATAAACGAATCACAAAAAGAAGATACGGGGAAGAAAAGTCAGGACCTTTTGTTTTCGGAAAACCGGTTTTGTTCACTCTCGGTCTGGGACTTACTACGCCTTACTCCTTGGGTATTTTGTTCTGAAATTTTTACCAGACATTCGTCACTGTGTCTATTGAGTTTTGGCT
>Ga0123342_1000356_pt1 | contig 69766 bp, 33 predicted proteins | sample Turbeawhitnodule_FD_89960 | JGI IMG/M metagenome (GOLD analysis project Ga0123342, IMG submission 89960) | Root nodule microbial communities of legume samples collected from Mexico - Turtle bean Mexico white nodule | ecosystem: Host-associated > Plants > Roots > Nodule | place: Mexico: Nepantla... | reverse complement strand
GAGGTATTTGAAAGACTGATTTTTTGGGTTATTTAACTAACGCTTTTGCCCAGACTTGGTAGTAGTGGTGTGTTTTGTGCAGGTTTCATCGGATCCTCCTACCTGGCAAGGTTGGATTGAGGTGTGTGCCCTTGGGTTGCGCTTGGAAGGTGTTTGTGTTGTGTGCAGGTCTATCTGGCTTATGATTTCTTCTTGCATGTTTGGAAGGTATAGTGTGTTGGTGCAGGTTTTTTTTTTGGTCTTTTCTAATTGGCAGGGTCGGGTTATTGATTTTAGTCCTGGACTGCGGCAAAGGAAGTGTTTTTTATGTATTTTTATCGGTCTGGTGTTGGAATCTTATGTTGTTTGAGTCTTGGGAGATTGATATGTGGTGCTTTTGGTTACTGATCTGTCCAACTTGGGAAGTTGTTGTGTGCTTTTTACAGGATATCTCTGGTTTATGTATGGGTTTGTTGGTGTTGGCACTTGGGTATTTGGCGTACTTCAGCCTGCTGCAAAGATTTTGTTTAGTTGTTGGATGTTGTGTCCTATACTAAGGGTGTGATCTCTTTGGTGGACTATTTTTGGTTTACATTTCCTTCTTGTAGGATCGGTTTGTCGAGTTTGGAACTTGGTTATGGCACCTTTGCCTGCTGGCAAATATCCTGTTTAGTTGTTGGATGCATGTCCTATATTGAGAGTGTGATCTCTTGGTGGGTTGATATAATTATATTTGTTGGGTTCCTATATCTTGAACTGATTTATTATTTTTGGTTTGTAGTGTAATGTTTGTTGGATCCTTATTTGGTAGGATGTTAGGAAACTTGTTTTGGGTGTTTTGTATAAGGGTTGGGACACTCCTAAAGTGTCTCATTTTATTTTATTTATTCTTTGCTGATAAAAAAATAAAAATAAAAACCTTTATAATAATTTTTTTTTCAAACAAAATTTTACTCAAAAGATCATCATTGTTTAAGTATTTCAATGCTATATAAAATACAAAAATATCATTATATATGTTATATTTCTTAAAGTTTGGTCTAGAATATATATGTATCCAATTATAATATTTCATATGTTAGAAAAAGGTCATTGACACCATAGCATATAGGAATTGAGATTTTTTTTTTACTTTTATCAATCATAAAGATAGAAATTAAAAAAAATGTTGAAAAAAAAAGTGTTGAGAGCACTAAAACATAAAAACCATTAATAATAATGTGAATCAATTGAAATATGATTGTTTCCATTTGTTTTGCGTAGAAATGGTAGAGAGTCATTGGAGGAATTGTCTCTTTCCATATCAATAAGAGTATGTGATTTTAGAAAAAATTTCCATTTTTTTCTTTCAATATTGTTGTTTTATAGATGTTCTAGACTTTCAATAAAATGTGGCACATAATAATAAAAATGAATGGTTATATTATGAAGGTTAGTTGTGGGTTTTTTCTAGGATCCTGAAAGTAAGTCATTACGTTACAAATATAGTCGAGATTGAGAGATGTTTCCTAAAGGTCGATTCTTACCTAACGACCTAGTCATCCAAGAGTCAATCATGTGATTGTCTAGAGGTTGATTCAACTGTTTAACAAATAAATTACTCATGAAATGATTATTTACGACTCAAATCAAGTCTAATAATTGATGGTTAGAATCACAAACAGTACAATTTGTGAATCTTGGTATTAATGAGTTGTTATTCTTTGAATATACCTAAGATTGAGTGAGGTCTCCCAAGATCGATTCACACCAATCACTGGGTCTTCCAGGGGTTGATCAATCACTGAGTCTCTCAATGGTCAATCAATCCCCTAATCTCCCAATGAATGATCAATTACCAAGTCTCCCAGAGGACGATTTACTTAATTCACCCATCGTTCATTTAGAATGGAAACATAATGACTGTGAAGCAATGCTAAACTTGGTATGTAAGTCATCTAAAGGACGATCATACAAAAGAAAGTTTTGAGGTGGAAATAAGATTAAAGGAAAATTGGGGAACATATAAGACATCAGTGAGATACAATTTATGATTAAAAACAATTGTTTCAAAATAGTTAGCAAACACATGATGACCATTTGGTAAAGTTATAAGAATAGGTTTAATGTTTTTATATGAAGCAAATTCAGATAAGTTGCTCTTGAGTCTAATATCCAGTAATTTCTAGCATCCTTTAAATTGTTTAAATGAAAGATATTACCAGTTGGAGACTATTCTGACACTTTGTGATAAGAATTAGCAGTGAAAGATCCCATCTGGTTCACTTCAACTTGATTTGTAGAATTGTTGTTGGTACTTTGCCTAAACAAATCAGATAAGACTTGATATTGTTGTGCTGAAAGATGAATATCTCCATTTTCCTGTCTCTTTTGACATTTCTTATAAAAAAAACATCATAAAAAATAACAACATTATTAACCTGATTGAAATTACCATTATAAAACTTGTAACCTGATGGGTACTAATGTTTCTTGTAACAAGTATGTATGGTGTGACCATTTCTACCACAATAAGTGCATAATTTTCTATTACTGTTGGTTTTATAAGTCTTATTTTTGGACTAGGAAACCCAATTTTTCTAAAACAAACATTCTCAGTATGCCCATTTTCCCACAAAAGGTACAGATCAACGAAGCATAATTGTGATTAGAATTGACACTATTAACATTTTGTGACTAAAAAATTATTAGCCAATTGGCGTTCTTGTTGTGCCACAATAGAGAAGATTTTAGTTATAGGTGATATGGGTTCCATAAGAAGCACATGTGACCTTATGTTGTTATATTGATCATTTAATCCACAAAGGAACTGCATAGCCTGATCTTCACACTTTCTTTGATTGATAGATGCAATAGAACAAGAGCATTTTGTTTTGCAAATGCATACATGGTTAGGAAATAAAGTTTTCTAACTCGTCATAAATTATTCTAAGCTCGGTAAAATATTCAGTGACAGATAAATCTCCTTGATTCAAAGAAGCAACTTCCATTTGCAAATAAAAAATTCTAGACAAATCTCCCTAAGAATACCCTATTTTTAAACCATTCCAAATATCTCTGGCCATATCCATCCATATAATGCTCTTCCTAATAGGAATGGAAACATAATGAAATGAACTAACCATGAGACAACCATTTTGGCTGGACAAGGATGTGAACCCAGAATGAACTCCATTTACTTTTCGCATTCTGTAACATCCCTATTTACCACCTATGAATACTATATAATACACATCTAATATCTAATTAAGTATTTACAAATATATACATCCCATTTATACAACATTTCAAAATATATTTCTTTTATTAAGGATTTAAATATTTACAATGACTTAAAACAATTATTAAAAAAACAATTTTCTCTAACAACACAGAGTGGAACTCTATCACCTGTAAAATCATCTGCTCCCATGTAGATGCACGATTATTATAGATAAATAAAACATAAACAATGCAAACAAAAGGGTAAGCTAGTTATTTTTACAACTTCTAATATAAATAGAACTTCAATTAACACTCATAAGTTCATCAATGCTCATAGATATATGTTATCGTCGGTTATCTCAGTCGTCGTTGACTTCAAAGGCAAACGGTGACTTCTCCTATCTCCTAGTGGTTTCGCTCTCTCTTTGGGTAGCTGAGAGTGGCTCCATTGAAACAGAGGGGCCCTACCTGTTGATTGCACTCCGACGATCAAGTCAGTACTGGGCTAGAAACTATAAGTATGTAAAGCAGTTTCAGTCTTAGAAACGGCGTACCTTTCTAGGGTTTTTACCACCCTTTATATAGGTTGTGATTAGGTCAACTTCTCTGTCCCACAAGGATCTTTCCTTAAGTGGAATTAGGGTTACTGGTGAGACATCTTGTGACGCGTTGCACAAGCTTAGCGTAGCCGCGGCACAAGACTTGTCTCTTCTGGAGTGCAATATCTCTAACAGTATGACCGCCAAGGTACCAACTCATGTACCAGCGCTGCGACGTCATCTGCTTTGTGGGTGCCCTAATTATTCACGTGCCATGCACGCAATCTTTACCTGGAAACCCTAACCCCTACGGGCCGTAGCGCCTCCAGGGAACACTTGTTTGTTCTGTACCCGAATGTACTATACACACCCCATGCATGATCCTCTCGTGATTTAGGTCTTTCTCATATCTAGGTGTTAACTCATGTTAACTTATACTATTTGTGGGGCCTAGCTTACGTGGCCCATTATTACTGTAGGATCACCAAGGTCCGATGTCGACCTCTTATTCAGCCGAGGTCCGAGGTTTGGCCAGTACAATATACACAAAGAAATCAAGTGTCTATAAAATTTCATAATCATTATCTCTCATTCCAGATTTCTACTGACCCACATACTCAGACACTTGACTCTACTACTGGAAGACTCATGCATGCTTAGAGGCAGAGATTTTCACATGTCATACTACCTCACTGTGAATCTACACAACTATGTGCATAAAAATCTCAATATCTCAAATCACCTCATATGACAAGGTTAATACATATGAATTTGGAATACAATGTTCTTTTTCACACCCTAGACAAAATCATATGAACCTCTTTCCACTCTCACCACCCAAATAACTCTATCTATATGATTCCATTATATTAGTAGAGTCAGGATACCTTATTTTAGACACATCACTAATCAATGTATCTTTTAACAATCTCAACATGATATTTCCTTTCTTGAAAATACTATGTCTCGATTTCAATTTCATAATTCACATCTCACATTATACAAAGTCACACCATTTAATCAATACCAAAACTTAGAAAGCAAACAAACCAAAAATTACATAAACACATAAAAAGTAAAGAATTTTCAAATATATTATTATTAAAATTCTCATAAATGATAGTTAAAAACAATAAAGAAATATAAAACAAAAACACATAAGGAAATCTTAAAATTTAAGTTTTAATTTAATTAATTAATTAATTAATTTTTTATTTTTTAGATCGAGCAAAAATAATCTCGCTTGAGGAAAAATGAACCTCGCTTGAACAAAATTCCTTCTCACTTAAGCAAAAATTTTCTCGTCTGAACAAGATGAAGAAAAAAGTTTCTCAAAACTGATCTCATTAATATTTTCACAAAAAATTACATTTAAAATTGTATTTTTCATAAACCTACAACATTAAAATTTTCATTTATTTATTCAAAAGGTAGAGGTACTCTCAATGAGCTACTTTGTCAACATATATATTCATTATTTCTAAACGAAATCCAATTATCTAGATTTATAAAACAAATACATACAACTCTTACACTTTATAATACCATTCAACACTTTCAATCTTAAACAAAACATACTCACTAACTCATTCACATCACAATCAACATAAATTATAAACAATTCAATCTCAATGAACATTCTAATTTTCTCAGAAACAAACATCCCTGCAAGAAAATTTGAGACTGGTAATCGCGCCAACCCCACATCCATATCTTCCATCCTAGGGTTCTATTTGAAAATAAAATTAGCTTCCCTTACCTGACTTTGAGCAGTTGCTCGCAAAGAGCTCTAATGCTACACAACCCAAAGGTAGCTTAACCTACACCACTGAGTCTTGATCAATGATCAAAACATATCACTTGGACTCTTAACTAAAATGAACTAATCATGAAGCTTTAAAAATCACATGCAAAGTCTATACCAAAGAAAATCTAACAGGTTCAAAACTTGCTCAAAGGAAGAATGTGCAAAAAGAAACTTACTTGGTCTAAAACATTGATCGGACAGTCTTGTAGTATTCACTACCAGGAATCCATGACAGGCTTCAATCGTCATTCTAATGATAGAGATGTTCAAAAAGTTAGAGAGAAGGCAGGAGAAAGAAAAAGGAAAAGTTTAGAGAGATGGTAGTTCTTTTAAAATGAAACTTGAATATCTGTTTTTCTATTTATATACTTTTTCACTTTAGTAATAAAATATTCATGTATCATTTAAAATATACCTTTTCTACTCTAAATTTATTTTCTAGGTCTTGCACACTCAACATGATAATTATCGATATGCTCCAAGAATGATAGTTTGCATAATCAAACACCAACGAAACCATCAAAGCAGTGGGGTTTTCATTAGGATGTAATAAATATAATTGTTTGTCGATTAGATCGACTAATCCAATTTAGCCGATCGTTCTTCAACTATATCTAAAAAAAGAGAAGAAAGATTTGATTTGGAAACAAGAAGCAAAGAACTCAAAAAAGAAAAACACACCATTGTGCACATCAGAACTCTTTAAATGAAGAGATCTGATATCATAATACGAAAGATGTTCAATCCATCCAAGAAGCGTAAGACCACTACAAAACCAAAAATGAATAAAAACACTCGCATAGAAAAGTAAGAAGCGAAGAAAGAAAATCCTAAAAGAAACTAGAAGAAAAGGGGCAAAGAGATGCACAAAATAAACTTCTAAATATATTATAGATTGTTTCTTCCTGCACCTTCATATGTTGTTCTGCCACCCCCATACAAAACGTAAAAATACCTTTTTATCCTTCTTGTGTCACCCCATAGAGTAGCTTCTGAATTATGTAATTCGGACACACATTTGAAAAAGACTTTCGGATTACATAATTTGGAAGCCTTTTTTAGCTTCTAGATTATGTAATCCGAAAACTAATTATGCATCTAAAAAAAGGCTTTCGGATTATGTAATCCGGAAGCTAATTACAAATTTGAAAAAAGACTTTCGGATTATATAATCTGAAATATTACAGAGGGATATTTTTGGAAATACGAAAATTTATGGAGGTGAGAAAAGAATATAGGAAATGCAAGAATAGGAAGAAACAATCTATATTATATATCTTACAGAGAAAAAAATATAAAAATATATCAAGCTGAAAACAAAAAAGGTAATGAGCCTAAAGCAAACTAGCCCAAAAAAACTAAAATAAAAAAGGGGCTTCTTCTTCCTGCACCCTCACAATTTTCTAAATCCCAAAACTGATCTTGACCTTTTATTTGAAAAAGGACACCGTAGTTACCGAAAATTGGGATCTAGGAGTGTGCTACGGATTCATCAATCCGAAACTAAATCATTTTTTTTTCTAGATGAGGGGGTGTTATGGAAACAAATTTTGCATAAATTATTGATTTTCGGATTGTTGAATTCGGAAGCCTAATTCTGTTATGGATTGGTGGATCCAGAATGTTTTTTTTTTAATTATGGATTTCTGAATCCGGAATACATATTTCTGTTACGGATTGGTGGATTCAGAATGTTTTTTTTGAATGATGGATTTTTGAATGTGAAATGCATATTTTGAATTACAAATTGGTGGATCCGAAATTTTACCAAAAGTGTCAATCCAAAATTTTTTCAGATTTCATAATCCAGAATGCAAAAAAAAAAAATACAATTCAAGTGCATTTTAGGGTTTTTAAAAAATAATAAGGACAGTTTAGTCTTTACATATAACATTGTGGGGGTGCAGAAAGAAAAATGTAGGAGTACAGGAAGAAACTGCTTAAAAAAGGGTAAAAAAAATCCAATATGAACCAAAAAACAACTTTATTTTATTACGATCCAAATCCTATCGCATCACTCGACTGTACACTTATTATGGATAATTATCTTTTCAAATATTTTTTAAGTTGCAAAGAAAATAATTTTTTTACTATTTACTATGTAAATTTTAAAATATGAAACACATTAAAAAACTGTAGATTAAGGGAATATACAAGTAAATTATCTCAAATAGTCTCTAATTCATAGATCACATATTCAATTACATTATATATTTAGAATTATTGCTGGTAGGATTTTTACTGTGTTCAAATTTCATCTTAGATTATGGTAAATCACATTGCAAATTTAATAAATATAATTTTTGAAAATTTACAAATATTTCATTTATTTTAAGAATGTATTTTGATCTATATTTAATTGAGTTGAGGCAACTTTAAGTAATTTTCACGTTAAAAAAAGTATACTCAATTTTACAGTTAACTTACTTTTACAATAAGAAGATTCAAACAAAAATCACACCATTTCGAAACTAATTTAATAAAAAATAATTTTATTCGTAAACAATTTTATCAACCCTATTCAAACACATACTTACCTGATGATAACAAAATGACTTCTTTTGATTGTAAAATATCATTTATCTTTTACGTGTTAGAATAGAAAAGAAAATTGTGAAAAGAAGAAAACAAAATGAGTGTGTTTGATGAAGAAAATAAAAGAAAAGAAAAGAAAGAAAGAAAGAAATAAATAAATTTAAACCACTCGTTATTTCCCATCTGTTTTTATCTATTTAAATTAACCTACTTCCCTCTTCCATTTTTTTTCTATTATTTTTCTCTTAACATAAAAACCTGTTATTTTCATAGTGTTTCTCATTTCTTTGTGTAATTAAAAAAAGGGTTTATAAAAATATTTGTGTAATTTTTTTGAAAAAAGGTTTATTTGGGAAATTAAATTCTATATATAACATATCGTTTTTCTTCCCATATAAAGGTTGCATACAATACAAAAACCCCTAGCGCCTAGGGTTTAAGCGACGACACTAAACTACCCAAATTCCTCCCTTTGAATTCGAAAATACCCGCTTTTGGTTTCGATTTCGTGCTGAAAGTAGGTTATAATGGCTTCCCAACACGAAGACGGGTTCAATGTCGACCCGATTCTTATTGGGGTAGATACAACAACGGCTTCTCAACACGAGAATCGGTTGGATATTGACCCGAATCCAATTGGGGTGGAGACCCAGGAAGCGGAGACGGAAAAGTTGGCGACTTTGGGTTGTGTTGCTCCTATTGAGGAAGCTGTGGAGAAGATCAATTTGTTGGGTTCTTCTCTTTCTATTGAGGAGAACGGTGATAAGGATGATACAGGAAGTGATAGTGATAGTGAAAGCGGAAGTGAAAATTCTGGGTCTGAAAGTCCTGATTCTGGTAGTGAAAGTAGTAGTAGCAGCAGCAGTAGCAGCAGTAGTAGTAGCAGCAGTAGCAGTAGTGATAGCGAAGAGGAGAGTGATGATGACAAAGAGGTAGAAGTTGAAGAAGGCGAGATAAGTAGCTCCGATGAAGAAAAGATGGCTAGTTGGAGCATGGTTGATGCTGATGGTGATCATGATGAGGAAGATGGTGATGCTGGAGTTGGACCCATCAGGTCAAAGAACGAGCTTCAGGTGTTGTTTTATTTTTATTTTAGTCATATTGCTAATTTCATTCTTCATTGGAATTAACATTTAAAGAACATGTTGTCTACTGTGAGGGTGTAAAGTGTTTTGTGTTATGCTGTTGTTTATAGTAATTGAGATAGGTGTGATGGGTTTGGATCCTTTCATTTCATTCCTAAGATGTATATTTTAGTTTGGTTTTTCTGCGAGAATATTTTTGTTCCAGTTTTTGTCTCAAAGATAGTTTTGTTTGGGATTTATTTTTTCTATTTTTGCAATGTTTCCTGTTTTCCGGGTGTTTACACAGTAAATATTGAAAATGGGAAATAAGAAAAAGTTGTTTTTCTCTATTTCCTTCTGTATGTACTTCTAAAACTAAGAAACTAAGTGAAAACATTTTTCAAACCAAATACGACAAAGTTTGACCCTTTACATTGGAGTTTTATTAGGAATTTTGAATTAGAATACAAGAAATTTGAAAATCTCGTGATGTTTAAGACAATACACACACAGGTGAAGAAAGTCAATTAGTGGAAGTAGTCTGAGTAACTTGATGATGACTCGGATCATTGCTATATGCAATTTTATTGTGTTTTTGTGTATTCTTTTGAATGGTGTTGTCAACTTATGCAGAATCTGCCCGCTGTTCCTCCTGTCAATGCTGCTTTAGAACCACACCATCAAATGTTGCCAGTGGGAATCATTACTTCTGTAAGTCTACAGTATCCCTGTCTCTAATGAAAATAGGCATTCCATCATTGATTTCAAATTTAGCTTCTTTAGTTGCTTAATTAAGTGTGCGTGTATGTTAAAATGGCAATAGGAATAGAATAGAAAGGGTGTTGAATAGTGTTGGGATCATCATAATGAAGTTTCTCATTTTTCAGACTCTTTGTGCTCAAGTCGTTGTGGAAGGAGTGGAGAAGCATGACCCTCTTAATGAGGGTTCTATTCTTTGGTTGACTGAAAGCCGAAAACCACTAGGTTTAATTGATGAAATCTTTGGACCAGTCAAGAACCCTTATTATGTTGTGAGATACAATTCTGAAAGTGAAGTTCCTACAGGGATCAATGAGGGAACCTTGATCTCGTTTGTTCCAGAATTTGCTGATCATGTGCTTAATAACCAGGATCTTTATAGGAAAGGGTACGATGCATCTGGTGCGAATGATGAAGAGTTATCTGACGAAATGGAGTTTTCAGATGATGAAAAAGAGGCTGAACACAAGAGAATGCATAGAACGACAAAAAGAGGTGTAAATGATCAAAATCATGCCAAGAAAAAAAACAACAGAAAGAAATTTTCACCTAAAGAGCATGTGGCACCAACCATCCCTGACGCACCTGCTGCACCTTTGCTTACTCACGGAAATTGTCCTCCTTTTCCAAGTATTGGACAAACTCTTTTGGGGGGAACTGCCACAGTTCCATCATTTCCCCACTTAAACGCAGCGCCCCCCAACTTTGCTACAAATGGAGTTTGGACAAACGGAGCATTTCCACAGCACCCACAGAATGCCATGTTTCCCAATGGTTTTCCTGCAAATGGCCTATCATGGTTCCCACAAAACACTCAAATTCCTCCCCAGCTGCCAATGCCAGGAATTCCATTTCAACAGCAATTACATGGCAATCAGGGATCTCTTTCCACAACTATGCTACCTGGGATGCAGCCCAATATGTTTGCTCAATCCATATATGCAACAGGGCTTGTTGGTCAAAACCAAATGGCATTTGGGATGGGATCACCCTTCCAACAGATTCAGCCACCTGCACAACAGGGATTTCCATCCAATTCTGGTGCCCCCCCTCAGTTTCATCCACGTCCATCTGGTAATCGTGGTAGAAAAACATTTCATGGTGCAGGAAGGAAAGGGTGGCGACCAGCCAAGTGAAGTTCATTGTGGTCTATTGCACACTGAACTGATTTCTCGAGTTCGGCCATTTTGCAAGGAATGTATTACAAATGTAAATTTCTTGTAAGCCTATTGAATTTTTAAACGAATTAGGCAAGTTTTTGAAGTAGTTAAGTTTCTAATATCAAATTAAAGGCATCATTTGTGGTTGAAAGTTATATGGATTTGAATAGATGGGTGCTGATTGTTTTGTTTGTTTACTTCCAATGCCTGAATCATGCCAATGTATGTTCATGTAACCTCATCCTAGAAAGTCCAATTTATTCCTCCCACTGTTAGAAGCTCCCTTTTTAAGGATCTATCGTAATAATTACAAACAATTCCTGTATGTCTCAAGAGAAATGACTTTTAGCATCCCTAATGTACTTCTTTAAACTCTGTAATTAGAGTCCCTAACGACTTTCTTTTGATTTTATGATTTCTTAAACTAAGTAGAATGTGTATTTAGAAACAATCAAGTTAATATATATTGCTAAGAATCTTTTTATGCAAAAAAATTTAGATAATAAGAAAAATGAGCCAATGATCAGAAGAATAATTGGAAATATTTATATTAAATTTTTTTCTAACAATTTCTGAAACCTACTCTTCTAAGCTCAGGGCAAATTTTGTCATTGTAATCTAAAATGTCATCTTCCTCCTTTTACAAACAAACCTTGAAGCTTTTTCAGGCCTAAACCATTTTACATACCTCAGAGGGAGCTGGAATGAGTTTGAGTTATGCACCTACGAAATCAAAAGGCATAAAAGTTTGTTTGTTTGATAATTTGAAGTCTTTAATTTAAAAATTTAAAATGATATTTTTGAAATGAGCTTTTACCTCCTCACATTTTATCTTTTTTTTTTTCAAATATAATATATTATCAGTAAAATAAATCTAACTATGTTATCACAATATAATCCATATAGATGATAACATTTTTTATGATAAAAGCTATTTTCATTTTTTAAAATTTAATAATTAAGAACTAATTTTAAACTTGAATACCTCTTAATAGACCAAGTAAACCATTTTCAGATGAAATCGAACAGAAATGTTTAATGTTTGCATACCATTCAGAGGCAAAAAGACATAAACGTGGCCTTGGTTGTCTGAGCTAAAAAAAGATGAAAAAGTATATTTTAAAAAAAGAGAACATAATAAGCAACCACTCAGTTTCCTTTGGAATCATTTATACTTGAACAAATAACATGTGGCTCATATATAAAGAAAGCACACTCATCTCCAAAGCCAATATTGAGGACTGAATAACAAAGCATCGACGAGGAGGCAATAATTGTCCAAAACACGGAGCTGGTCGGCTACTGCATTATTATGGCTATGTCACCATCCATTGCATATCAAATCACCACCCTGCCACCCCTTTTTTTAACATTTTTTCCTTCATGATAATAATATATGAACAAACATAAAAGGAGATAGATAGATAGAGAGAGAGAGGGATTAGAAAGAGTGAAAATAAATTGCTGAGATTGAAATTTATGATCCAGTCACAGTGAGAACAAGGAATGGTGAACTCAGTCAGACTGGTAATGAGAAATTAGGAAATTAAATTAAACATATTCTTCTTATAGGGAGGCATAAATAGGTCACATTAACGAGTGAGAAAATAGCTGAATATGAAGCAGTCAAGCTTTGGCATTGTTTGTAAAGTCAGCACAAGTCTGGCAGCTGCAATCTGAAAAGCGGCAGATATCACAGCCAAAGCAGACACAAGAAGTGCAACCTTTGCATGTTGGTGAACGAGTGCATCCCCTGTAAACTCTACGACTTGCCCTTTCCTCTTCATCTTCACATGTAATTCTGAAACATAATTACCATTATTAATTGCTCCAAAAATGTATATAACGAGATACTTTCAGTAATGACAAATGTGCAATAACATAAACAAGCCAATACTGTCTAAATAGACCAATTTGATGTATGCTGGATATAAAATAAAACCATGTATCTACTTGAGTACTTCTACCAAAATGCTTTTAGATAACTCTTTGTAATGGATAAGAATACAAGATACCCATCAGCAGCTTGTCCTTCGCCTCCAAAGTGGGGGTAACAATCTATCCATTGTCATTGGTTGCAAATCTCAAGCAAAGAGTATTTTATTATTACAATAAAAGGGTGGTGATCAGTCACTGAAAGGAGAAAATGGACATAGTGCACAGATAACTGGAAATAACGGGTAATAGCTGATCAAAGTGATGGTATACATTTAAAGTCAACAATAATGAAGTTCTAGAAGCTATCTAGTTCGAATATAATAATAGCATAAACAGCAGACAGTGGAGCTATAGCAATAACAGTCTAAGCAGTAAGAAGCATTTGCCAGTGGTGGATGGAAGATGAACATGTTGCCAAAACACTTATAAAAAAACTATTTTATAAATTTTGGGCTATCTAGAAAACAATTTTTGTTTTCCTTTTCTGTTTTTACTTTTAATTACAAAAGTGTCACCTCCTTTGTACTTTGTCTTCTGTTTTCAGAAATTCAAATGGGAAATAATGAAACTTTTTTTTTTATCACTGTTTCTTGTAGAAACATCTTAAAACAGAAAACAATGTAGAAACAAGGCATTATTTTTGTACTTAAAAATGTAAATAAAAAAATATTATCTCAAACCATAAGCTCCTACGGTTACGAATAGTTTCCATTTTAAATTCAGGAGAAAATAAAATCATGGGAACAGTAAGACCCATACTGTTTTTCAACTACATTCCTGTAACTGAATTATGCCCATATTGTCTCAGGAGATGGTCTTTAAATAATTGCCAATTGTGATTTTTTGCTGAAAAAAGATATTCAATCTACTGCAAACACATCACTTCACAATTTCGAAAATTTGAAATAATCATTAGTCAGTCTATTTCAATATCTTCTGTCGTACACTGCAATTGCACTCATCATTTCCTTGATAAGACCTTGTAAAATGCTAGCTTCAGCATATTTTTGCCCCTCTTCCATTTTTGAATTCCTGTATAAATCATTAAAACTAGAATGCACAGCTTCTGGCCAAATTGAAATACTGGTACTTATGTACTTGTAACAACAACAGATGACACACTTTAAGTCTGTATAATAATAATTCAACTAACTCATGAACAGATACAACCAAACACATAAAAATCTGAAAAAATTGCTTAAAAAATATCTAATTTTATCACTAAAGATGCTACCAAACATTCCTTACAACCAGGCGTGCTTAAACACTCCCAGCTTGAGACTTCATGATACTATCACAAAGACTGTATGCTATAGCTTGCATAGCACTCTGCAAATTTGCAAGTATTGGCTACTACAGCTTCAAATCTTACTCAAGATTAAGAAAAGACAAAAGCTATTGGTTCAACTTGGAAAGTGGCCATATCACTTCCAACAATATAACATTTTAAATAGACAGTGCTATTGGCATCAATGAAAGCGTTCAAAGCATGGTGAATTTATTAACATCAATCTAATAGATGGACTTTATAACAACAAGCCACCGACAATTAAAATATGAGTTGCTCATTTATATTTTAATTCTCAGTAAAAGTGTACCATATATAAGCGAAAAAAACATACTTGTCATATGGAAGATCAGAACATTTCCAATTTGCATCTGCCAAAGCATCATGGTGAATGCGGCATTCCTCTTTAGTTCTCAGACGAAACCTACGCTCTTTATTGCACCTAGAGCAGCGAACAAACTCATCACGGTGACAAGCACGGCCATTTTGGGATCTATGGGAGCCATTTGCAGCTTTTGACACCTGATTATAGTATTTGAGCAGTACTGTTTTACACAGTGGAACCTTCTCACCATTAACAATTACCCAGACATTATTCTTCCATTTCCTAGCAGTCTCTCTTCCAGAGTGTTTCTCAAATGCAGAAGGAGTCAACTTGGCTATCAATAAAGCAACGTTCATGCAAATAAAAAGGGTCATTTGGAAGAAAAACACTATCACAAAAGAAAAAGGTGCAACACTGCATAGCAAACAAAGTCTAGAATCAAATATCAGAAAAAAGGTTTTTCTTTTTCAAGAACTAGGCTATTAGAGCTTACTTTCCCCTCTCAACTTCACCAGAGGGCCCATGAAATCCTTTCTTTTATTTATTTATGAGTGAATTTTCAGGATTCTTATCCACACTTGATCATGTGATCTCTTCCTTAATTGTTGATCTGTATGAGCTTTCAAGTTCAAATCATATTGGCATGGTTTTACATTACTCTATGAAATCATTTTCTTAAGTCGGTATTTCATGTATATTTTGTAGAAACGATTACTTAAAAATATCACATGCTGCGAGGCGAACAAGATTTGCTAAGTAATAGTCATTAATTTTTGTTTTTCTTTAATTCGCATGCATCAAGGTATTAATCCTTCTATACATTCTTGTGGAATCAAAAATAACGCAGACATCTAATAAGTGGAACAAATACAACTAGACAAAGCATATGCATAGTGATTGAAAGAATTAGATTCTATTTTCAGTCTCTGCCGAAGGTACTCGTTCAACTCAGTACCCAACAATTAAAAACTACTCAAGTGGAACGGATGGTTCATGACAAATACAAACAGCAATCAATCACATTCATTCCTAACATAAGAGAATATGCCATCAGGGACAAGAACCAAACTCATGAGCAAAACTCATTACATATTATAAACTAATAATAATACCATAGGATCACACAAACAGTCTACTCTGCCAAACAGACTTTGATCACTTTCAACAAACATGGAGTAACGATATAACATAATGGTTACGCCACGTTATTATATACAAACAACTAAAAGGTCTCCTTCATAAAGAAGAAAGACACGTTTAAACAGAAAAAAGGACAGGTGTTGTTTGAAAATCTTCCACAATTGCACACAACAAAAACAAACACCCTCCAAGCCCGATCGTGTAGTATACCAAACCAATAAGTTCAGTGAGACAAATCAACATACAGTTCAACTGTATGAACGCACCATCACAAACTCAAAACCCGAAGCAGATCAAAACAACCCCATAATGACACCCATCAACGTCAAAAAAACTCATCTCAACACAAACCAAAGACATGCACAACACAAAAACACTCACACAAAACAAAACGAAACAAAACGAAACAAAAACAAAAACCCTCATCTTTGGAGAGAGAAAGAGACCTTCTTGACAACCAGGGGTGCATTCACAAGTGATTTCAAGGTACCCATTAACGAAAACCCTAAGTCTTCCAACAGCGTCACCATATCTATGGCTCGTGCACCCGCACGTGACTTCGACATAGTCCCCGACACGCTTCACCCCACTCACCTCTCTCAGCTCCTCCTCACTGAATATCGTCGACCCACTTTCTCTCTCTAACCCGTTCGCCATTTTCCCTTCAAAAGACTCTGTTTTTTACCAGAAAACGATGTGGGTGTAAAATCGAATACCAAGGGCAACGTGATGCCGAAGACGACCCAACACAACGTTAAGCCTTGAGATCTGACACAGAAACGTTGAAATGTTTGAGAAGAGAGAGAGAGAGAGAGAGAGAGAGAGAGAGAGAGAAGAAAAGAGAGAGATACTGAGGGGTTGGTGATGGGGTTGAATGAATAAATGAATGAGCTGGCGTAGCCAAACAAATGTTGTGAGTGAGGTGAAGGGGTTAAAAGGCTTAGGGTGCTACTTGCTATGCATGATATGATATGTCATGAGATGAGGGAGGATATTGATATATAAAGAGAGATATAGAGAGAGAAAACAAAAGTTTATAGGGAAATCATCTCATGAAACCAGACTAGGTTTTTGATATTCGTGTGATAGTCTGTGTTTTTGTTTTTTATTTTATTTTTTACTTTAACTGAAACCATTTTTAGGGGATAGTTTCTAAATATTATGATTTTGCATAAATAATGGAACGAATTTAGAGAGAAAGAGGCCTTTTTTTCAAGAAAAAAAAGGGGAGATAAAAAAAATAAAGTGGTGTTTTGCCGTCATGGAATGAGAATTGGATTCTCTTCTGCATAAGCTGCAATTCATTTTACGACATCATGGATCTGAGTCAATTTTAGTAGGTTGTCAAATGGTAACTACAACAAGCCAAAGGGTTTGGTTCAAAGTTTTTACTTTTAAGGTAATGCAACACAGAAGTACAGAACCAATGTTAAACTGCAGATACTATTACTTGGACTAAGGAGATTTTACGTTCCAAAACATTATATTACATGCCTTATTCAGAATTTAAATCCTCCATGTGTTGTTTTGTCATACTCTATATAATTAATAGCATTACTTAGTGATCATGTATACAACGGCCATGAATAATTGAAGGGACGACCAAAGACGGTGACTACATTAACTCATGCATTCAACACGAAAGCAATATTGTAATTTTTTTCCATTTTGTTTTGATTACTACAATTACATCAGACGTTACTCCAGCCGCAACCACCACGGTGGTGATATATGGTATATACGTTAAGACTTGTAACAACATAAGGTGATGAGAGGAGAATTGATTCTTTATCTGTCTCCATATATGGCAGAAGACTTTCTGAATCCCAACACCACAGTTAATGTGTCAAAAACTCATTCAACAAAATTGGTAAAGTCTTTATTAGAGAACTTGATACAGACACACTGAATAAAGTTCTCATCTCTTTACCGGGACTCGATCAAAATGGCGTGATAGTTTATCAAAGGAATATACCTTTCCCTTAATCAGGTACAACATGAAAAATCTCCCCCAGAAAAAAAAAACAATAATATTTTGTTGATTATTATTCACTACAATACAAAATTTTATATATATAAAATACACACACAGCTTAGTTGCTGTAAACTGTCAGGACTAATGCTTTTAAAGCTCTGAATTTGTTTCTAATTGCCATTTCTTATGGTGTGGCAGCCTTCGTGTACCTAAACTCTTGTAGGAGTCCAATAACAAGCTTTTGTTCTATTATTACTTAGATTTTAGTAGTTAGAAAGGTTTTAAAAAATGTCTGTCATTTTAGCCACAACATCAAGATTTTGAGTTTCCATGACACAATAATACTATTACATTTGAGGTAGTATAAACTATATTTGTCTATCATTTCCAGTATCATCAAAGACAGCAACAAAACTGTGATTTAAAATCTGTTAACTTACACATGTGGTTCTAAACTCTTGGTTGCATTTTTATAGACTTAGCATGTTACCATTTTTAATTTGCTCAAATGCACACCAAGCCAATGTACATAATGATGCCTGAAGTACCAAAAAACCAATTAATAGTCATACATGACATCCTAATATTGGCCGTTTAAGAGAAGCAACAACCCCACCACAACTTGGACGGAGCAACATAGGCAGACAAATTGCAAATACTAGGTGGCTGATCCGGTCTCCTATCACTCTACTAGCTAATCCAATACATGTCTGTTCTGCAACTAAAAGTGCAGGCAAAGTGTGACATTCAATAGATTTGATTCTGGAGAATATTTAGCAATTAGAGAAGCCGTTGATTAAGAAATCTATGTCTGGTCCAGCAGTTATTATTTCACTCTTCATGTCTTGCCTCAACTCAACCACAAAAGATTTTTGCTCCTCCTACTGTATCTTTATATGTATGTACTTCCAACTTCAGTAAGATCATCACATTTTGCACTGTCTGAGTTAAAGTCTTAAAAGTCCCACATAGGTCGCCACAATTACTGGGATGTTATATTGTAGATTAATTAGAACTATTAGTTTCGTGATTCATCTAACATAATACTTTAACAAAGTCTTTACTTTAAAGACTGTTTTTGTGAAGTTTTTTTTGGCTTGTGTGGAGGAAAATCTCCACAATTTTTACTATGTTAATTAGTGTCCCCATCCATAAAGTGATTGATCAAGTTGAGATTACAAAGGGACATCTTTATCTTGGAAAGGAACTTGTGCATCTTGATTTTTAGTCTCAATTACACAACTTAGTCAGTTGATTGGGGCCCTCAGATAAACTTGTGTTGGTGGTGGCCGAAGCTGCTATAATACCATCATGAATTTACCAAAGTGCACAAGATATGTATTGATTCCATGGTCTCATCTTTTATCATGGGATGTGGAATAGCCCATATTAGGAAAGAAAATGCAAAAGGTATATTTTTTACAGTGACACATTTTTTTTATCAGGACATGTAAAATGGAACATATTGGGAAAGAAAAGGTAAAATAGGTATATTTCACTGTGGCATGCAATCGTAGCGAGGGTATTTGTGAAGGCACGAAAATGTTGCTCTTTTGGTTTGAAACAGTTGAGTCCACAAAGCCAACTACTATTCCAACAAGTGCAGTGTGAGTGAAGTAGATAATCTACTAGATGACTTTTACAAGTTATGAGAATCCAAAACTATTATTATTGTTATTATGTGTGGTGTGTATTTCAACGACAAAGTACTGATTATAATGATGGTAGACTTTCCCACTTTAATGATCACACAGTACTTGGACTGTGTATGAGAGTGGCTCTATGAGGAGTACTTTTGCAACATCACATGAGAGATTCCATTGGACACCGGCGGTGGTGGCGATCCAGTTAAATTTTTAGTACTTGGTATAGAATGGAACCAGTGTGGATTTTTATAAACACCTAGGATTCTCCACCTTCTTAACATAAGCTTCACACACCTTGGTGTGCCACTTTCTAGCACATATCCACGTGTAACTCTTCTCCCATGGTCCTTCCCAACTAACCACAAACCCTTTCATCTTTTCCTTTTAACAATCTTTTTTTAGGACAATTCATCAATTTTACCCATCACTATTATTCCCTCACAAAATGTGGGACTAGTGTCTTCAAAATTACTAGGTGATCCAATTGTCTTGTGCCTAGTTAATTTTTCATCAAAATAGTAATTTATTACTATTAATTTTCTAGTAAATTTAAAAAATTAACTTGACTTTTAACATAACATTCTTAGTTTCATTATCTACAAAATTATATGATACACGTAAATATATATGGATGTGCGGAAATGTATATCATTTACATTATTATTAAATATTTACAAAATGATATCTCTTGGATTTTTAAATATACATATATGTTAAAACAGAACATCAAAAGAAAAAAAAAATCTCATCTGCTGATTATAAAGTTTTATCTCATGTTCTTGCATAACACACGATCATCAAATTTTAAATAAATACAACAAAAAAAGGTAAGCTAAAGATTTTTAAAAGATATTAACATGAATTTAAAATTCAATTCAAACAAGTTACAAACATCTCAAACTTTCAAACTTCATCCCTTACATTATACTAAACAATTAAGTTTTTACAAAATAATTCATATTTTGTCACTCAGGTCGGGAATCTACTAACATACATACACAAATGTTCAACTCTTCTTCTGGAAAACACATGTGTTGAATTTGACTCGGAGATATGTACCTGTTATATTACCTTCCTTGTACTATCTCTCCATAGAACTACATGAATATAGGAACTAAATTCTCTCATATGACAGAGTAAATCAATAATCAATATGACCAGTTAGACCAACTATCTTTCAAACCACATTCATTTATATGAACCTCCATCGAGTCTCACCACCTAATAATTTTATCTATATGTTCTAGATGAATCTCTAATTCAATGCATATCATAAATAATCTCAACACAATATTTCCTTTCCCAAAAATACTATGTCTCAATCATACTTCTGCATGATTAATAATTCATTCAACATCCCAATAAATCATATAATCATACAGAAATTTAACTTTTAAAAATACTAGAACATCTCACAATCATGATTCACCTATGCACAACATACATCCTTGCCTAGCGAGTCACTAAATTGCTTAGCAACCAAGCCCTAGGACCAATTTCACCCAACGAGAACATTGCTCACACAACGAATAAATTATTTCTCCCAACAATCAATGTTCTCTGTTTTTAATTTCCTAAATTTCTCCTATGGAAAAACATTACTTGTCCATCGACCAAACCACCAAGACCAAATTCACCCAACAAAAGTGGCTTTCCAATAACCAATGCTCTTAGGTTTTCTAATTTCAAAATTTTCCAACGAGTATATGGGACACCAAACGAGTTTGCATTATTTGTAGAATTCTAAAACTAGTTGAACTGCATCAAGTTGGGTTCTTCATACCCTTTCTTATTAGTTTTGAAAACTATCAATTCCAAGAGTCAATTATCTTAATCTTATTCAGAGTTCTAAAAGTACTCAAGTAAACTTAAACTCGTTTTAAATAGTTCAAAAAGAAAAGATATCTTTAACCAAAGATCAGAGCAAATTACATTTTAATCAACAAAAATCTTAGTTTTCTAGATTGATTCAATTCAACACAAACTTTCACAACAAATAAATCAAATCATACTCAATTTACTTCAAACATTAGTTTCATTCAAAATATCAATTTCCCACAGATAAATTACCCATTAATTTATTATAGTGGAAAATTTTATTGTAACCACTCATCTATCTGTATGTAATATCATTATTGACCAAAATAAGAAAATATGGAAAAGTGTGTTAATCATCAACCATTTACCTACAAATGTTTTATGGTGGAAAAACAATTAGCATGGGTAATATTTTGAAATCCATGGGTAAAATTAAATACAATTAAAAAATTGCATTCCAATCCCCAAGAACTCACATCATATTTTGGTACTCAATTGTCCAACATCCAAAACGTACGATTGGTTCCCAAATTCCCAACAATGCATGTTGGTTCCAAATCTCCAACATCTTCATTGATTCAGTCCTAAAATTGAAATTGAAAATGAAACTGAATCCCAAATTCGAAATTGAAACCTTGTTCCCAAATGTAACCGAAAAGTTTATTTCCAAGTTGCATCCATGCCCAATATGAAACCAAACCCTCGTTCCCAAATATGAAATTGAAATCTATAATCAAGAGCATTGAATGAGGAAGTGAATTAGTGGTTTATCACAACACGTTAGTCTCGATTCCCATGGCCATTTAATGCCCCAATATCTAGTGTTTTATGTTTGTATTAGTGTTTGTCTTTGGTTTTATATGAAGACTACTTTTATTATATTGGTTTATTGTTTTGCTGAATTTGGATGTAGCAAATTGATATCAGGAGGGAGAGAAGCCTAATGAGATAATAAGTTTGAAGCTTAGTATTAGAGGGAAGCCTAAGATGGATGTGAGTAATGGGAATTCTATAATCTACATGAATGGTCGTGAAATAACAAAGATTTAGCTTAAGATGTTAAAGGTAACCAAATCAATAATCAAGTTTCTACTTTCATCTAGGTTGGATTTGGTTCTGAATGAAATAGTTGACCATGGAAGTTAGTTAATGTACTAGAACCTAAGCTATAATGCTAGACACTTGTTAAGACGTTACACGGTCCAGTACCAGATAAACAATCTAATACCCATTAGATAGTCTTATAATAAGAGAGTCTATGAGTTTTGATGATAATAAACACTATAAGATATGTTAAGGTTTTTAAAAAAGTTATTGTATGACAAATACACATTAGATGGTCTATCAAGATTAAACTTGTTAGATGGTCCTACAATATTAAAATTGTTAAACGGTTTCTTAGAATTAAGCTCATTAGACAGTCTCTTGTTCAAGTAAGTAAAGTTAAAATCTACATAAAACGCTAGATAGTCTCACCGTGCAAAGACCTGATAGATTATTTCATAGTACAAAGACGTGTTAGACGGTCTCACTAGATATTCTCTAGATGCTCAACATACTATACGGTTCCAAAGGAAACAACGAGTTAGAAGAAACAGTTACAATGAACTTGTTAGACAATCACTTCATTTTCTACATGTTAAACGCTCTCTTCATTTTCTACATGTTAAACACTCTCTTCATTTTCTACATGTTAAACAGTCTAACGTATCAAGGAGTGTTTAAACTTAATATTTGTGTTATAAAAATGTTTTCTAACATTTCTAGATTATTTTCTAACCTCGTTTGATAATATTAACTTATACAAATCAAATTTTTTATTCAAATGAATGATAAATTATTTATGGGAACGTGAAACAAAACAATTTGAAAAATATATATCTTAATTTTTGTAATGATTATTGAATAATATATATATATATATATATATATTATATGATGATTATAAACTATACTATGTATTGATACGCCTCAATGATCAAAATGAAACAAGGATTGAAAATTTTTCAAAAATACAGTGTTAAACTAGAATATTTTCAAAAAAACAGAGATATGATTTATTACATATTTGATTTTGAAATTAAGTTTTTGAGAAATAAATCTTAGTTTTCCTTCCACATTTAAAACTTATACAGACTTATAAGGTTTTTGAATAGAAATTTTTTATAAATTATATTTTGGAATTAAAAGTATATGATTCAGTGATACTCATTTGATTAAATTATTATTGATTATAATGTTTAAATTATTTCAAAAAATTATTTACAGCGTGAAGATACAAAGTTATATCAAATTGAAAGTTTATATATAGAGCACTTAATGGGAAAACAAAGGTGTTACAGAATGAGATTTGTGCAAACACTGAGAAAAGAAAAATCAAGCTTAAATGATTAAAAATATACAAATATAGAAAGACTTCAAGGTTCAACAAATGATTAAGATACATTGAAACCTTCAAATAAAAAAAGTTTCCTCTTAAAGCGTCTAACAGAGAAAAAGATGAAAGAACAATACAATATTTATGGAAAGATCAAGTGGAGAAGTTTCAAGCTTCAAAGTCCAATATCATAAAAATATAAAAGCATTTTGAAGAGGGACAATATCATATAAATGCTCAAGAGATGCAAGATATCATCAAAGGATAAGATACCTTATAGAGAGTCTACTAATAAGAATAAGGTGCAACAATATAGATTTGAACAAATATTTGAGTTAAGTGGATTAAAAGCATCAACATTCAAATTTATACAAATTTAGAAAGTATTTGAATTTCACACACATTCAAGACACACAAAGAATATTCAGTGCAGGAGTTTCCACAAGGTGGGTTTACCCCTTTGTGTGCCGGTTGGTCCTAAATTTATTAATAGAAATAATAATTTGGTGTCGCATTAGCTTTTTACAAGGTGATGACGGGTTAAGATTTCAAATAAATAGGAAAACCAGCCCTTGAATGGCATGCTCCCTATCTGTCTCAATTGCTCTCTTCTAGCTTACTGAATCACTCAACTTCGATTCCTACATCGTTTGCATACATTTCTTATCTGGGATAAGGGGTTTAAGGCGAAAAAGGCATATAGAATGGTAACGGTTGAACATAATCAATGTATCCTCAGAAAATAAAGTCTAGTGGTTCGAATCCACTTCTAAAAGCGGGTGAAGGTGGGGACATTAACAACCTCTCCTCTAAGCGGCTTACTCTTTTTCTCGAGTACCACAGTGATTTGTGTGCTCTCCAGCAGTAGTCAAAGAACCCTAAAATGCCCCTATCTTATTGAACTCTAAACTCTTTGAGACCACTGACTTTTGATATGAAGTGTCCATTGATTATATGATTATAAGTATTTAGTGGTATTGTTTTGTATATTTCTTTGCAATTAAAGTATTACTTATATTTGCAAAGTGGCTAGCAACATTGTCACTATTTTTTCCGAATTAGTGTTTCTCCTTATATACCAGTAAACTTTAAAAATATGTAAGAGGTGCAATGTAAAATTTTCTGGCTATAGAAAGAATCTTGGATTAGAAAGGGTGTGTGTATCAATGAAAGGCTTGAATATGTAAGTGTTATATTGGCTTGGAATAGTTATTTGAAAATGTATTTTCCCTTTAAAAGAAAGGATTGTCAAACTTTCCATTTATCTTTTAAAAATAAACAATTTAAGAGGGTTGATGGATCAAATATATTAGCTCTTTTGAAAGAGTGAATAAACTTCTTATGGACTTGACGTTAGACCTTCTAGTGGTTGTTCTCTCTAAATCACCTCTCCTTTGAATTTTCCTTCTTAGCATTCATTCAAACATTTTACAATGAGTTGGAAACTCATAGTTCAATGTTAACTGATAGCTTTTTGTTGTATCTTATTAGTAATATTGTAGGTGAAGCAATGGATAGAATTAGAAGTAGTCTTTCATAAAAACCTGACCAAGGGTTTAGGGTGTATTGATAACAATATTTGGTAAATATTCCCATAAACTTTGGTTAGAGGAAAAGTACCATCTACACGGTTATTCCCCTATTAACTAACCATTTCAATTGACTTGGTTGGTTGACATTGATTCAATTCCAAGAAAAAAGGCTATTAGAACCTTGTTGAAAGTTGAGTTTAGGTTGGTCGCACTAATAAATGTAATATTATTGAATATTTTCTAAGGATTCATTTATACCACTATGGATCTAAGTTAATCTTACACCTAGGAATCAATGTTTTATTTGAGGGTGAATTTTTTCAATATCAAAGATTGATAATATTCGTCAATAATGTTAATGTAAATTATACTTCCTAAATATAGAAATTATTTCAAGTTTGTTTGGATTGTGAATTATATTTCAGCTTGACTTAACTTTTGAATTATGTTATGTTTGAATTTAAAATTAAATTTAAGTTTTATTTTATAATTAGGTATTGTATTGGATGATATTTTATTGTTGTACTAAATATTATAGGTGCAATAAATTTAGTGATAAATTATTTAAAATTAATTTACATATCCTGGATTTGGATTATGTTTGAATGTTTCATTGTACATGTGTAAAAGAATAAAAATAATTATATATTTGATGTTTGTAAGATTTATCTACGAATTTACCCATAGAATTTGGTTTGTAGGTATATATGATGTATCCATGGGTTTATAAGCATGGGTAATATTATCAACGGATCCACAGATTTATGATAGTGAGAAATTTATCTACGGATTTCAACATGTGACATAACAAAAAATAAATAAAAAATTAAACATATTCAAATAAAAGATTTGATCAAACAATTTTACTTTATTTAGTGTTAGGAGTTTAAATCTGAAGAAGGATGATGTCAATTTTTTTAAAAAAACGTAACGGGGAAAGAAAAATATTTTTACATTTATTTTAAAATGAAACCTGAATTTGGATGAGAAAATATTAATAAAATAAATAAATAAATAAAAATAAATGTTTACTACTATTTCAATGAGAAAGAAAGAAAAAAAAATATAATAACATTTAACCTCATTTGTTTTCATCCTGTAACACAAATACGACACTATCATTTCAAAAAATCCTACATATATTTGTGACGTTGCAAACAACTCACATTGTGATTCACTTTCACTCGCTTTCTTTCTCGTGTACACTATTTTGTTTGCACCAAATATTGTAAAGCACATCTCACATAAACTATGGATACATAACGATTCTAGGCTATAAAATTTCTGAAATAATATAAATATCTGGATTTAAATAAATGATTGTTATATTTATAGTGTGAAATGAGTAGATGTAAATATGATGCGGAGATTATGGTTGAAAATAAAAAAGAAAACATTTTTGAATGGTGCTACTACTTTAACACGTCAACAAAACATTTAACGTTTTCCTAACAAAAACTGTTAAGATCGACACCATTAACCAATCTAGTATATTATTATTCACTTCATACTTTTTTAACCCTCACACGGAATCCAATGAAAAATTCTGCATCTCAAACATTTTATCAGATCGATGCATTTGCTGCTAGCAACGGCGTTAGGCACTGTTAATTCTTTTTTTTTATATATATAAATAAAACACGTTAGCACTCAATTTACTATAAATTCCTATGTAAACACAAATTATTTTCTTAACCCAACAACGTTAAAAATATAAAAAATTGATTAAGAAAAATTGCAGAAAAGGAGTTCAAATCAAATACTATGATGTGACCACTACTGTGGTTAGACGCCACGTATGGTCGTTACCTACCTAAGGGCCGTGACCTATGGCAACTACCTCCTGCCGAAAGGACACCCTAAATAGCTGGTCCTACAATATGCATCACCATCAATTTCCTAGGGTTCTATAATCACTAAGATATTTTTTCATAGCATTTCAAAATTTTCACTTCCTCATGAAATCATTTTAGTGGGGTGTGATTGTGTCTTCATATAATGGCCATGCACACACAAGCTAGTATATAAGGCCAAAAATTAGGATCCAAAATCCATGACCTTGTCTTCCCCTTTCACAAATTGAATAATCATATGTAATCTTAGGTTGATGTTTCAAATGATTATGTTTTGTGCATGCATTTCTTCACCTACTTCACCCACTTTCAAAAAGTTTTTTTTTTCTTCTTCTCATGCAATACCATCTAGGTTAAAATACTTTAGTCTTGCATTTATAATTTCTTTCAAATATACTGCATGGACATGTGGTGAAAATCATTCAAATATATATAATAATTAATACCTTACATGCATTTCTTAAATATAATTTTTCTACATTTGTTGTGAAATATTGAACCGAACTTGCCATGAATTAAATTAGGAATCCATCATCAACAATGTTATTCAATCCTAAAACTCAATAATGCAAAAAAGTTGGTATAAATCCATTGAACTAGCTGATTTGAGATAACAAAATTTTGTTAATTTTTATTTGAAAGAATATGATGATGATGATAAATATAGTTTTAACCAAATATTGGTGTGATAGATAATTATATTGATTTACCTTCTAAATTATAATTACTGGTTGATATTATTATTTGACATTCCCTTAAATAATATATACATATAGAGGGATAGAAAAAACAGAGAGGGTAAAGTATCTTTGTCGTATAAGAAGTTATGACATTTTTTTCACTAAAAATAATTATTAAATAAAAAATAATTTTAAAGATAAAAAAAAATTAATTGATATAACTACTATATTATATGTTATTTTATAAATTAAAAATTATTAGTATTTAAAGTAATTTTATTATTAATAAAAATTTATAAATTAATTTTTAAATATCTAACATATTTTAGTTAGTAACTATCAAAGATTTTAAATTAACTAAAGATTTTAGATAATAATTATTTTAAATTTTAAAATTAATTTAAAATAGTTATTAATTAAAATTTTGATAATTATTATTATAAATAAATTTAATTTTTTTAATTTTTTATTAATAATAAAAATTATTTTAATACTAATAACGGTATAATTTATAAAATAGCATAGTAATTTATTATTTTGATATTTAAAATTAATATTTATTTATATAACTTTTTTTGGTTAATTAAGGAATTTTTTTAGTAAAACTAATTAAATTAATGTAACACAGGATCTCGTATCTTGTTCTGGTTTGTTACTGTGGTTATTGTGTTGTAATTTTTGTCAGTTTCCTAATTAATCGGGTGTTAGATACTTGATTTTTGTCATATTTTTTTTTAAATTTATCATTTTTAGTACATCAGTTGAAATTTGATTCATCATAATACATTATATTATGTTTTGTTCTATCAAATTTTTTAATAGATTCCTTTAATTATTGTCATTAAGTAATGATATGACATTAAGTTAATAATATTTTATTAACTTTATAAAAAATTCATTCTTTATGTTTTTTACCTTATGATATTTTTAATTAAAACTAAAAACAGTTTCTAGTATCTAAAAAGTACTTGAAATTATTATGCTCTCATCTTAGAATTCAATTGGTTAGTTTTTCATACCAAAAAAGATAGCATAATATTACATCAAATCCACAATGGCACAATGAGTTAAGGAGGTTTCACTAACAAAAAAAAGATTGATGGTACTCTTAGATTGGTTATAATATATATTATTTGTGGGATAATTTAGGTAGTTACTTTAATGATTGATTTTTTTTTTCTATTAGAAAATTCATTGGTTTAGTAATTTGAATTTGAAAAATAGTAAAAAAGAAAGAAAGAAAAGAAGAATTTGAATCTAGCTCGTGAAATGCTTGCCTTCGCCTCAAATTCCTATTATTTTTAAAAACAGGAATAAAAATAAATAGTTAATTATTTTCTTAATAATTAATGCCTTTTGCGGTTTTTATCGTTACAGTTATTTTAAATTTTAACCAAAAAAATTGTACCAAGTAACTTCAAAAAGATAAAAATCATTAAAAAATTAATTGTCAACAAACATAATAAAATGTTATTAAATTTAATATTACATCATCACTTGATGACGATAATCAAAAGAATGCATTCAATCGTAGATGAATCGAAACATAAAAACCATTTAAATGTTAGATAATATACGGAAAACGAAAATCATAAAAAGTTTTAGTACTAAAATAAAATATAGTCAAAACTTTATGTATTTAAAAAACGTGTCAAATAAATAATTATCACGTCAGTTTAATTATCCACTCACAATATAGCAGTTAACTATCTGTTTAAGAGAATCGATTAAAACCTAATTTTCCTAAAAATTAAAATTGTTAAAATATTAACTATGAAAAACTATATTTTACCAAAACAAATAAAGAATAAAAACTTATTTATTATATTTTCATTTTTGTGATTCATTGGATTGATATAAATCAATCTAATCATTTTATCGAAATTTGTTGGAAATCTCATATCGACTAGAGATTAAGACATTTCATTGTATATAAGTGGATACAAACCTCACCTCATGAGTTGATTTTATGGGGTTGAGTTAGACTTAAAGTCCACTTCATAATATAGTATAGAGTCATTTTCGAGCTTATCCTTATCCTAGCGAGTATTTGTTGGACTTATACGTAAAATCTCTAAAATGTAGAACACGGGGACTCGTATCGGACACCGACACTCCATTTAAGAGGAGTGTCTGAGCTTCTTATGGTGAATGTGTTCTAATGATTGAGAAAAGTATTTTATTAACCTTTAAATTAATAAAAATCTTTGAATTTCATTTTTTTCTATTATATTTTTCACTCAATTTTATATAATGTTTCCACGTCAATTTAATTAAGATAACATAAAGTCAATTATCAATTTTTTTTTTTAGTTTGAAATTTTGTCATAATTTTGTTTTTAAAAGGATTGTGAGGTAACTTCGAGCTCCAAAATAAACAATATCTCATATAGGGTGATTAAATCCAGTGATGTTATCTCACAAAATTGAAATCGGTTGTGATACCATTACAGGAAGAACACGTTATATTCCTAAGCCTTGTCTTTCTTTCTTTTTGTGATAGAGATAGAGCAGCTTTTAGAAAGTAAGGGTCTTCTTAGTGTTTAAAGGGAAGGACTATGCAAAGTGCAACCAAGGTCACTCATGCCTTATTCTAAGCTAAAGAAAATGGTTGTTAATCTTTTTCTTTTTTTCTTTTTTTCTTGTATAAGGGTTGGGATACCCCTAAAGTATCTCTTTAATTTATTTTATTCTTTGCCCAAAAAAAAAAAACAAAATTGAAATCGGAACAATAACATTTGTAGGGATGACAAAGTGATTTTGTAGACAAACTCTTGTTTCCTTAATACTCTTGAAGTTTATTTCCAGATAAATAAATTTTACACTATTTAGGAGTCGACGTCAAAGATAATTTAAATATATTTTTATTTCTTAATTTTAAGGCATCGATGTTGAAAAATATATTAATATTTTATTTAGTGTCTTAATTTCATCATTTTTACCATCTCATTTATTCGGGCTTAATTTATGTCATTAGTTCTTAAAATTTGGTGTAAATCTATTTGTGATAGTCAATAATGAAAAACAAATTATTTTATTCTCTCAATTTAAAAAACAAAAAATGTGTGTTTAGAGTCAAAATTTAACGGAGATGTTAACTTCATGTTAAAGAGTGGACACATGTCAAATGTTGGTAATGAAATTCCACTTTTTCTCACTTTCATTACATTAATTAAAAATAAATTTTATGAAATTTAATAGATTAAAATTATATTTTTAAATTTGAAAAAATATTATTTTTAATTTGAAAATTGAAAACTCTATTTGTAATTTTAAAAACTCAAAAACATATTTTCACCAGATTTAGTTGCGATTTAAAACAGGATTACAACGGTCGAGCATAGGTACAGTCGTCCGTTGTTGTTAAATTGTTGGATGCTTACTTGAAAATTAGTTGCAGATTTTATTTATATATGTAATTCTTTTTGCAAATTTTAAATCAATTTATTTAAAATATAAAATTAAATAAAAGAAAATTATATTAAAAATAGTACATTAGTGATGAATATGTCCTTCATTCATTCATTAGTGAGTATTAAGACATTAGTTCTCACATGTGTCATTCATTAGAGACTATCATCACATTCAATAAATTAAATTAAATTTAACAATTTATCTTGTAGTTGGATCTAACAAATTCCTCACTACAATTGTGGAATATAAGTGATCTACATTTCCTTCATTCTATTGTTAAAAATGTCAATTTATTTTTTAGTATTTTACTAAAAACATTCAAAAGTTGACTATAATTAGTTTCAATTTTAAGGTCTTTTTGTATACATTGATTGAAGAATCATAACCAATCATGAAGCATAGGTTAACTTCCTCATCCTTTCTTGAAAAGCACTTGAAGAGATTTCATCATTATCCTGCCATGCAATGTAAGCTCTTCAAGTCTTACTTCCTTTCTCATATTTCTTGTCACTTAACTTGTCTTTATTTTAACTATTCAGACATTCAATTTTGACTATTCAGACCCCTCGATTCAATAAAGATTTTCATTTTGACTTTCCAAACTGATAGTTGACCCTTACAAACATTGGTGGTCTATTTATAAATGCACCTTCACCAAAAGAAAGCTTGTTCTCAACCATTTTTTTTAAAACATGACTAGATCTTAAGTAATTCTCAAGAAAGTAGCTCTTGATACCAATTGTTGGATCGATCACTTACCACCAAGCTAAAAGTGATGACTTTTTACGGCAAGTGCATCACGGTTGTCAGAAGTAATAATATGTTCCTAAAGATGGATATCGATCCCATAAGGAACAATTGACTATTCAAGTAAAAGATTCGCTAAATATAAAAATAGAATAATAAAAGTGTGTTTGATAATTGTTATGATGGCAAGAATTATCAAGAAAACAAATCAAAGAGTTGTTGCTTCAATTGGAAAAATAGGGATTAAGTTTCATCCTTTTCACTCTCTTGTATTTTTCTTTTTCACTCTCTTGTATTTTGATTAGCATGGTAACATTATGCTCTTTAATTGAACTTGATGTCATATAAAGTTCATTTATATCGATTCCTCGCATAAAAAGTTATTAAGAATGTTTCTTAAATATCGATTTCTCGCATATTTATAAAAACAACTTAGAATCAAGCTTAGACGTTAATAGCAATTAACATTTCAAGTTCATTCCTAGCACTCAAATATGTTAAGTATTATTGTTTAGGTCATAACCATAAAAATACTTTTTAGTCAAATTTACAATTCAAGATCAAGCATTAGAAACAAAACAACAATACCAATACTCAATCAAGAACAAAATATTATATCATATTTAAATATCACCTAAATACAAAAGAGATTGAGCATATTACTCCCAAATCCACAGTGTAGAATTAGCCACACATCTTCTAGCACATTCTATTTTCCCAATTGGGTTACAAGTCACTCAATGGTGTTTTTCTCTCAGTCTTGCACACTAAGGTTGAGCCACAAGTCCCTTATTTAAACTAATTTGTTAGGGTTCGATGACTTCTTGCATCACGTTGATGGGCTTGTTGATTAAAACATAAAAAGGCCCAATGTTTCTGGCGCTCTCTCGCGCAAGCGAGATATAACTCGCTTGAGCGAGATGATCTGATGCTGATTTGGGCTTTCTGGGTTTTTATGCGTTCTGGCCTTCCAACTTTCTCCTTTTAGCTTATATTATTCCTCTTTAGCCCAATCATCTTCATTCTTCCCTAAAAACATGAAATTAACACCAAATTTGGGAATAAAATGTTCTTATTCAAATAAAGATCATAACATATGTAAAAAGGTATAAATTCATAAATTAAGGATTATTTTATATATATTTTAATAATTGATACTAATAAGTGCCTATATTTTAATATGAAATATGACTGAAATTAGACACTTATCAAAAAGCTACGTAGCTTATAGTTTGGACACAACTATTTCTACTTTAGAGCGTAACAATCAAAGCATCACGGTTCAATTATGAATTATCTCACCTAATCTACGTCACGGGAAAATTGATGCATCCTACAATAATATAACCATTGTGGTAGTAGTTTGCATTTTCTTCTTAATTATCATGTAAATTGTCAAATTCTCCTTTGAATTAAGCTCAATTGCAATAATCTTCTCCATAATTATGAAAAAAATGGTTAGTGTTGTCGACCTAATTCGTTAAGTGATTCGAGTTAGAAGTAATAATTTGTCTTAAAAGACGAATATCGAACCCACAAGGAACAATTGTCTTAAAATTTTAATAATTTTAATATGTGAAACTCACAAGACATTGAAATATGTGCAATGAATTGATTAAGAGATATGAGCTTTGTTTGAATAAAATGTGCTTGTAATTTAAATAAAAAGCAGAATAAATGATTATAAGAGTTTGATTGATAGAATTGGGATTGAATTAATATTTCTCATTCATCTGTATTGTAGTAAATAAAAACATACAATATTCTTATTTATTTGATATTGAAGCAACACAAAGAGTCATTCACATTGATCCCTCAATTATTTAGAAAACTCCTTATCTTTAGGAGAAGATGTTATAAAAATTTGATATATTATAATATATTCCTAGTATTAAAACACATTAAGAATTTTCATTTAGGTCAGATCATCAGAAATACTTCTTAGTCAATTCCAAAGATCTAAATTAAGAAATAAAATTCAAGCTTTGAGCATAAAATGAAAATAACAATATCAAACAAGAAAAAAATGTTATAGATAAATACCACATTAATACATAAGAGATTGAAATGATTACATTCAATCCCAAAGGATAGGAATTAGCCACTCATGGAAGCCATTGCATGCACCAAAAGATAATGGAAAACAAAAAAAGAAGATTCATAACGTTTCTCCTTGACGACTGCTTCCTAGGGCTTCCTTCCGGAACCTTTCTCTCTCCTTTATGCCCCTTTTCAATCTAATTGGGTTTGGGCTAAGTGAAATCTCTATTCATAAAATATCTCTTTGATTCATCTCTCATTGAATTTCTAAAAATAACACAAAATTGGGATTAAATAGTTCCATTAATCTCATAACTCTAAAATATATTGTTGAATTCTAATTATTTTCAAATTAGGGTTGAGTCATAGCTTAATCAACAATTAAAATCAATAAATGTCTAACTTTTTTGCATGAAATTTTACTAAATAATGACACTTATCAACTTCCCCAACCTAGAATCTTGCTTGTCCTCAAGCAAAGTAAATAAATCCAGATAAACCAAACCATGGTTCAATTATCAAAAGAGCTTCATTCACTGGACAATAGATTAAATGACAAACATATGATGCTTCCAACTACAAATGTAGTAAGATATAAATATAAATGCAATCTATTTCCAGGATAAACAACTGTAACAATGAAATGACAATTTTAGTAAGGAATTTCTTCTCATATTCTTACATGTAAGTGTTTTTCTCAATTTTCTCTAAATCTTAGCAAATCGTAGTTGCCTTTCCTTTTTTCTTCATATCACAATCAAATCAGAAAATTGAATTTTAAGCTCTTCTGCAAGGTTGTATTGAGGTTGGGTTTCCAAAAAATATTGGTTTTCAGATAACAAAATGCATACTTAAAAGATAAAGAACATACCTACAATTTAAATACAATTTATGTTATCTAATTTCCAATTAATAGTACACCCATCTTCACCCTTTTGTTTTTTTTAACTAACACGAAAATAAAAACAAACTATTCTAAAATAATTAAGAACAAAAACAAAATCTTCCAAAATAAATCTCTTAATCTTTCTTTTCATTTATTAGAACCAACCACTCTCTTATATAGATTGCATCTATGTTTTCCTCCCCTAAGTATGCTAACAGGTAGAAAAATATAATATTTAGGGTTCAGAAGAAATAAAAATTCTTGGCTTAAAGGGATATCACAATAAAATGTTATCAATTTGAACAAATGTTAGCTATTTGGCTATGAGTTTTCTAATTCTAATTTATTCAAATGCCTTAATCATTTCCATATTCTTTTATGATGCAACACAAATATAAAAAATTAGGCAACCACAACTGTCAATTCATAAATGGAACTCTCAAACTGTTTAAACTCACACACTCACTTTGACTATTTGGTCTAATTCCTCACTTTCTTGCCATTCACTGTTCCAACTAATCCTCCTGCTTGATATTCATACCCAAAATCTCAGCTCAATTCAAGTATAGACTCAACAAAATTTCTTTTTAACCATTGTCCACATCACTTAACTGTTTTAAAAATTAAAACACAATGTCTAATTTACCAAAATTCCACAATTATTATTCCATTTCTCAAAATACTACGAAACCGAATACATCCAAAAAAAAACAAAATAAAAGCCAAATACTAGAAATCTAACCCTAAAAATTAGAAAAAAAAAGCAACTAGAAAACTAACACAATAAGAAAAATAAAAACATGAGAAAATAACTAGAAAAATAAGAAAAGTAAAATAAAAAATGATAAAACCATTTATTTTCAAGCTCGGATCAATCTCCTCTAATAGTTCATCTAGATTTGTATCATATTCATTATCTCCGGTTGTGGATGGCCCTGCTCCACCTCCATTTGCTTCAATAGGAAAATAATTATCAACATCATTTGTTGCACCTGCCCCCTAGAAAAAGAATATTTGTCCCCAAGCCATGCAACATATGCTCCAAATTGTTTGTAGTCATCCATGGGTTTGTTTCCCTTGAGGGATACTATTATAAAGCCCTTGGTGGAGGTGCATAAAAAAGAAGTGTTTCTTGTGTTCAATCTCAACATGGTTTCATCATGTAATAAAATAAAACAGTAAAATATAAAAAAAAATAACATAACATAACAAATCTAAAAACACTGGGTTGCCTCCCAAAAAGTGTTTGTTTAACGTCATATAGCTTGATGCATGTTTCAATCACGGTGGATAAGTCTTTTGTTGCAACATTTTCTTGGTTACAATTTTAATTCTTCTGGAGTATGGACTTTCAATTTCAATACTTCCATCAGTCTTGATTTCCTTGACAACCCACAAACTTGGCCACTTTGTCTTTAACCTTCTAGGTAGAAGTTTTATCTTAGAGCTATTAAACATAATTGGTTGACCAGGTTTAAACTCATTTTTTATTATAATTGCGTTCTAGTGACCCTTGTCTTTCTCCTTTAAGCATGATGCGTATAACTTATTGGCAGTGAGTTTCTTTTCCACAAATTCAGGCACATACTTTTTCTCTTTTTTAAGTCCTTGTGGAATAAAACAATTTAGAGCTTTCTCTAACATACTCTAAGTGTGCAGCTGCTTTTTGGCAACATGAAAGGTTTCATTTGATTCATCTATCTTTAAACAGTCTTCCCTTTATTGGAAGGTTTCAAAACCTAAAAAATATTGAAAGTTACCTCATCATCTTTAGCTCTCACTTTAAGCTTTTCATGTTCAACATCAATAATAAGTCTTGCAATTTTCATGAAAGGTTTGTCAAGTATCAAGGGAAACTCCTTGTCTTCTTCTATGTCCATTACAACAATATTAACTGGAAGCATGAATTTGTGCACCTTAACAAGGACATCTTCAACCACATCATATAGATACTTAATTGATCTATCAGCTAAATGTATTGTCATCTTGGTGGGTTTAACCTCCAAATCACCTATCCTTTTCATCAAGGCCAAAGGAATTAAGTTGATGCTAGCCCCAAATCCAGTAAACCCTTGCCCACAGGTAAAACACCTATGGTTACTAGGATAGTAAAACTTCTTGGATCCTTGTATTTTAAGGACAAAACACTGCAACCAACCTCCAACTCTATAGTCTCTTACTCTATGAATCTCTTTTCCTTTGTTAGAAACTCCTGCATTAATTTTGCATATGTCGCCATTTGATCTAAAGCCTCAATAAATGGAATAATAATCTGCAGCCTTTTAAAAATATCTTGAAATCTAGCAAATTATCTTTTCTTATCTTTTTCTTGAAAGAGCATGGAGGTAGGGTAGATTCACTATGGGAGCACTTCTCTGTTTATTTTCCATCCTTTTCTTTTTCTCATTTTTTTCTTCAACTTTTTTATTCTTCTTCTCTTCTCTTTCACACTTAATTTTTTCTTCCTCATCTTTTCTCTCACACTTTTTTTGTTCGTCCTCCTCTTTTCTTTGTTCATCATCAACTGATTTACCACCAATCCATTCTCCTACAACTTTACCGCTTCTAGTGGTGATTAAATTGCTATGCTCCTTGGGATTAGTCTGAGTGTTTGCTTAAATGGACCACTTTGTTGATCTGCCAACTGTTTAGCAATTTGTCCCACCTGTGTTTCTAAATTTTTTTATCGAAGCTTCACTATTCTTTTGATTGGACAATAATGTTTGCATAAATTTCTCCAAGTTACCCTCCAATTTGATCGTTCTTTCTTGAATTGAAGGATAAAGTGGTTGTTGTTGAAAAGGAGCTTGGCTGTTCGATGGACCAACATCTTGCTTTGACCCAAAACCTTGATTATGATTGCTTCTCCATCCTTGAGACGTATTATTCTGATAATTATTATTTTTTGGATAAACCACCTTGTCTTCCCTGATTACCCATGTAGTGGACTTCCTCTTCAGATAAGTTGTTTTGATATGAACAATGACCATTTGGATTATCTCCTCCACAGAAATCATATCTCATAGATTGATTTTGGCTCTGAGAAGACTGTATGACTAGTATTTGTTGAGGCAATTTTGACATTTGTTTGGTCAATGTTATCCTCCGAGTTAAAATTTTATTCTGAGCTAGAATTGCATCTGACGTATTAAGCTTAAGCACCATTTTTAATGTACAATATGTCTATCATGTTGAGCTTGATAATTCGTTGAAATTAATGCTTCAATAATTTTTGTTGCTTGTTCAACATCGTTAACCATCATTGTACCCCAATTACTACATCCAAAATCATCTTTGTATCAGGTTTGAGGTCATTATGGAAGATGTTCAATTGAGCAATATCTTCAAATCTGTTATTTGGGCATCTTCTTAGCATTACTTTAAATTTCTCCCAAGCTTCACAAAAAGGTTCATCTGGTCTTTGTCTAAACATAAATATGTTAGACTTTGCTTTGATGTAACAGGGTAGTGGAAAAAAATCTTTGTAAGAACTTCTCTTCTACATCTTTTCAACTAGTAAGACTCTAATTTGGATGTGACTTGATCCATTCTCTTGATTTACCTGCCAATAAAAAAAAGAAATAAAAGCAAATAAATATATTCAATATCACCTTTTGGGAAGCCCATTGTTCCAACCAGCTCATAAAACGTAGACAAATATGTATACAGATCCTCATGGTCCATGCCAATGAGTTGATGAATATTGATCAAACTAAGGGATGTTGGTTTCATCTCTAATGTCATCAGTAGAATGAGGTATTGTAATGCTGAAAAAGTGTTGTAGTCCCTGTTGCATAGCATAATCACCTAGTGTTCTTTTGGGTAGTGGTTGTCTTTCCTCAACCATGTTGCTTTCTTCTTGAATTGGTTCAATGTGACGAGTAGACGTGGTTGAAGATTCTTCAATAACTCTCCTCGCTTTTCTTTTCTTTTCTTAATCTTGTTCCTCTGAGTCGTCTTTTCAATTTCTAAATCCAATTGCAGTTGATCTCTAGAAACACTCTTAATATCATATATCATAGACTAGCTCATGCAAGGATTAGCACAAAAAGTAATAATTTAAAATAAAGAAAAACTAATTAATTTTTAAAAATAAAAGAAAAACAACAATTTTGAAAATAAAAAATAACTAATTTTTAAAAATAAACGAAAAACAAAAAATATTTAAAATAAATAACAAATAACTAATTTAAAAAAAAACAAAAAAAAAATTAAAATAAAGAAAAAATAAATACTTTTTAAAAGTAAAAGAAAAACAAAAATACTCAATACTTGGTGAGTTAAACTTTAAAATCTTAAATAAAAATTGTATCTAGCAACTATGCTAAAAACTTGTTGACCTAATTCGACAAGTGTATCGAATCAGAAGTAATAATTTGTCTTAAAAGACGGATATCAAACCCACAAGGAACAATTTTCTTAAAATTTTAATATGTAAAATTCACTAGATATTGAAATATGTGCAGTGAATTTATTCAAGAGATATGAATATTGTTTGAATAAAATGTGCTTGTAGTTTAAATTTAAACAAAAAACAAAGTAAAGAGTAAATGATTATGAGAATTTGATTGATAAAATTTGGATTGAAATTAATATTTCTCACTCGTCTGTATTTTAGTAAATAAAATCATAAAAAAAATTATTATTTTTGATATTGATGCAAAACAAAGAGTCATCCACATTAATTCCTCAAATATGAAATTATTAAGATTATCTCCTAAATATTGATCCCTCAATTATTTAGAAAACTTCTTATCATTAAGAGAAGATGTTATAAAGCTTTTGATATATTATAATATATTTATAGTATTAAAACACATCAAGTATTTTTATTTAGGTCATATCATCATAAATACTTCTTAGTCAATTCCAAAGATCTAAATTAAGAATAAAAGTTCAAGCTTTAAGCATAAAATAAAAATAACAATATCAAACAAGAACATAGTGTTATAAATAAATATCACCTTACTACATAAGACTTGAAACTATTACATTCAATACCAAAGGAAAGGAATTAGTTACCTATGGTAGCCATTACATGTACCAAAAGATGATGGGAAACAAGAGAAAAAGATCTAAAATGTTTCTCCTTGACGACTGCTTCCTTTCGGTCTTTTTTTCTCTTTGCCTTGCGCCCCTTTTTAACCTAACTAGACTTAGGCTAAGTGACATCTTTATTCATAATATATCATTTTTCTTCATCTCTCCTTAAATTCATGAACATAACACAAAATTAGTTTTAAATAGTTCTATTAATCATAACTCCAAAAATATATTATTGAATTCTAATTTTTCAAATTAGGGTTGAGTCATATCTTAATCAACAATTAAAATCAAATGTTTAACTTTTCGCATAAAATTTTACTAAATAATAATGATACTTATCAAATGCATTTATAATAGAAATCATTGATTAGAACAATTTCATGTTAATTGTGTAGAATTTAACATTTTGTGTACACATGTTCGTTTATGTTAAGTATCTTCCTAATATTTCTCAAAGGAGATAAATGACTTTAAATTATTGATACTACATGTTAAATTATAACATTATTTTGTATATTTTTAAAAATGTAATAAACTCTTAGTCAAATCTCCACTTATATATTCATTTTCTTATATTTTCATTTAGTTGCATCTGAATTTTGACCAAATAAATCTTAATGATTACCTAGAGAATCTTTACATGTTTGACACAATTCATCATGAAATAGAAACTAACTTTAGAGACAAAAAATAGTTAGTTGCTATAGTGACTAAACTAGAGAAGAGAGTATTGTAGAGATTAAAAAAAAATGGTTTCTAAATTAGTTTCTATTATGGTTAAATGGTTTCAAAATTGGTATCTAATTAGCTACCAAATTTAGAATCTAAATAATTGGTAGTTAAAACCTAGGTAGCTAATTAGATACCAATTTATAAACTATTTAACAAATAATAGAAACTAATTTAAAAAACCAATTTTTTTTTTTAAGTTTCTAAAATGGTCTCTAATTTAGTCACTATAACAACTAATTATTTTTTTTGTCTCTAAACTTAGTTTCTATTTCATGATTTTTTGTTTAGTGTCACCAAATTTAACATTTCAAGCTTCATTTTTATTTTGTATTTTATCGTGCACCTTAAATTGGATCACTTGTCTAGAAAATTATACTCAAATTAGATTGGAACACTCTAAAAAATCATTATGTAAAATATTTGTAAGAAGCTAAATGTTATTGAATGCAATAAACTATTTATTGCTCATTAGTTTTGAAATTGAATTCGTGTTTCCCTTTTAAACTTTCTCTATAATAGAGTTTAGTGTTATAACTATTAAACAATATACTTGAAACATGTAACTACGAGAGATTTGAAGATATCCTTTAAAGCTTAAACTTTTGAATGAATAGTTAAAATATTGAAACTTTGGGTGAGTGATTATAAGGATCAATCATCTATGCATCTATAAAAGGTATTATTTCTTTTCAACTCATTATGATTAGAACTCTCATGTACCTATTTTCTTCTTAACTTTTTAAGTTTTTCCAAGAATTTCTTGCAAAAATAATTACTCTTATAAGCTATAATTAAAGCAAGAAGTTACCTATTAATGATAAGTATCTAAGGATGTGTGGTATGACAGTATATTACCTATATATGATAATTATAATCTTGTTAAATTATGAATCTTATCTTTAATAATGACTAAAATAATTTCTTTAAAATAATAAACATTCATTAAAATGTTATAACCTTTTGTTTACTAAATTTACTTATAGCTCCTTAATAATTTTTTAATCTTGATTCTTTAATTTTTATTTTACATTGTTTTTAATTGATCTCATACATTTCATATACATGTGATAAAAATGTTAGCATAGAACATTGTTTGAAGGGCGTAAGACATTACGATATTTTTGCCAAAGTCAAACTAAAATATATTTTAAAGCAAAAATAATTATATGTAGTAAGCAATGAGTAACTCACAAGTAAACCACCATTTAAAACATAAAATCAACAATTCACACTAAGTAAAATAAATAAAAATAAACAAAAACTCAAATTTTGAATTTATAAATCAAAACTCCAAAAACTAAAGAACCATGAGAAAAAAAATTAAGTGCCAAAACACCACCTTAATCATCCCACATCCATCATAAAAAAATCATCTTATTTTCTTTCTTTGCTTGTGTAATAATTCTCCTTCCTCCTCCTTTCTTTATATTTTTCTCACCAAACATATTACCACTGTCACATTGCTATAATCGAAGTGAATGAAAAGCTACACTTTATTTTCCATTTTTAACATTTTTTATATTTTTCAATCTCACTTATGAACTTTTTAGTAATTATAGTATTCTAAAATTATTAAAAGTGATCTTAAAATAGCAACATTTTATTGTATGGCGATCACAACAAACTTGTAATTCATGAGACAATTCACACAAATATTACTTCAGATTGATACAAAATATATATATTTTACATTGGTTATTTTAACATTTTGTTTTCAAGTGTCATAAAATGTTTTCTCTTTTTTATTGGTTTTGAAAGAATTAATAATGTATCTTACATAAGTTTAAAAAAGTAATTGTATTTGTCACATCTTATAAATGGAACCAACAGTCAATGAAGAAAGTTCCCTCTACAACCAATCAAATCCACTAACTCCCTTACCATAAACATGTTCACTCTAAACTTGTTAAACATGGTTATAAAATCAAGATTCAATTGGTGAATCGTTTGTCAATTATTTTAATCATAAATCGAATCTTACTATTTATAATACATAATAAATAAAATATAATATATTTTTAAATAAAAATAGGTGACATGAATAAATGTTCAGTACATAAAAATAGAATATAAAGTCAAAATATTCCATCCAAAAATAAAAATAAATAAATAAACAAATATAAAAATTTATTTTAAAATATAGTTTTAAAAAAAATCTTACCTAATAAAAAAAAAACTTAAATAGTTTATATAAAAAATAAAATTGGTTTTTCGAAAATAAATAGTCCAACAATAATCTTTTCAAAAAATTGTTTTTCAAAAGTGGTTTAGCTTTTTCAAAAGTGATTCAACTTTTTTCAAAATTGGTTTAAGTTTTTAAGAGTGGTTTAGCTTTTTAAGAGTAGTTCATATTATAAAATTATTTTTTTTATATAACAAACGATATTAAAATTTGAAATTGGTTCATATTAAAAGTTATTCTATCAAAAGTAGATTTTCTTCTTAAGTGGATCCTTCTTCTCCGCTGAACTCTTCTTCTCCACTGAACTTTTTTCTGTGTTCTTCACTTTTCTTCTTCTATACATTTTTCACTTTTCTCCTTCTTCTCCAACTAGCTCTGCTTCCATTTTCTTTTTTCAGTTTGATTTTTGGGATTTTTCAAGAGAAATTAAATGAATCATGGTTTTTTTTTCTATTTTTGAGGTTTTTTTTGAGAAATTAAATAAATCGTGGTTAACAAAATTAATCATAAATCACACTATTTATTCAATTCATCTAACAATTTAAGTTATAAAATGATACTATTTTCGATTTGTATCGACAAAGTTATGTTTTGAAACGAATCGTGATTCGAATCTTATGATTCATGCGATTTTATACTATAACATATTTGAGAAAGTGGACCTCTTATAAATGAGATAAGTGTTGAGTATGAAGAGCAAGGAAAATGTAAGTGGTCATAATTAGGATTGAGCTTGATGTTAAGTTGGTATTGGAGAATTTAGTTAAAAGGTTGGTTATAGAGATTTGGTGTATTGAAGGGGGAAGTGGTTGTAAAGAGGGAAAACTTAGATCTTGGTAGTGAAATCAACACATGATATGGGGTTGAGGAAGGAGGAGAAAATATTTCAATAAAGAGTTGCTCCTCCATCACAACCATAAGTTTAATGTCATGCCCACTTCGTCAAAGGGCGAACATGCAAAAATTTTAAAAATATTTTTTATAAAAGAATTTTTTTCAAGAGTAGCATGGTTTACGAATGTTTTTTCTGGATGACATACTATTAATAATGTTTACCCAGATAACCTTGTTTATTCTTAATGAAAACTGAATTCTTACCTTCATTTTGGTACATTATTAAAAAAAAATCAGAATATTCGGTTATCCGAAACAAAAATAATTAATAGTTTACAAAATTGATGATATTTAAAATTTATTTTGTAAAATTTAAATAAATGGTTAAATTTAGTTAATATTAATATTTTGTTAAAAAAATATTAAGTTATTTGATAATAAAAAATAAATTTTTAAATATTTTCTTAAATTAATGAAAGTGTATTTTTTTAATTTAATTATATACAATAGGAAATTATGTATATATATTTATGAAATTAAAGTTATTGTAATATCTTATTTTGTAATAACTAATTGATGTATGATATATACTTTTGTTAAGCGTAATAAATGTTTTATAAATGAATAAATAAATTTAGTTTTGGTTTAATTATATTTGTAAGGTTTATTTCATTGAAGTAAATCAATAAAAAATATTTTAAATAAAAACTAATTCTAAAATGAGAAATAAATAATATAATAATTAAAATTATTAAAATTTTACATTGAAATAATTTTACCAAATTCACTGATATAACTATGTAATGTATGAAATGATATGTTAAATTGAGTTGTGATGAGGTTGTTATAACACCGAAAAGCCTTCCCTTTTTTCCTTCGGTGTCTGATCTCTTCTCTCTCACTATATATCACCCTTTTCCATTCCATCTTTCTAATTTTTTTTTTTCAAATCTCATATATTTCAGAATCTAATCACACTATGCGAGTTCACTCCAGTGAAGTTGGGTTTTTTCACGTCGCTTAAGCAAGTAATAACTCGCTTAAGCGAGATGTCATTAGCCCAAGCACAACTAGGTTAAATAGAAGGCGTGAGACATAACCCTAGACATCAATGGGAGAATAGAAAGAGATAGAAAACCCTAGAGGAGGAAGTCGTCAAGGAGAAACATCCTGGATCTTCTTTTCTTACTTTCCATGCTTGTAATGACAAACATGTGTGGCTAATTCTTCCCTTTGGGATTGAGAGTAATTTCTTCAAACTCTTATGTATTTAGGTGATATTTATCTATAATATTTTAGTTCTTGATTGATGATTGATATTATCATTTTATTCTCAAAGCTTGAATTATTCATGATTTTGATCCTTACGTTTAACTGGAAGATACTTCTAAGAATTTGACCTAAATGATAATACTTAACATATTTGAATGCTAGGAATAGATTTGAGATGTTAATTTCTTTAAAACATATGTTCGTAATGATAAGGAGTTTTTATAAATATGCGAGGAATTGATATTTAGGAGACTCTCTTAATAATTTGTATGCAAGGAATCAATATGAATGGTTTTTATATGTGCATCAATATCAATCAAGATTGAATATTATAATCTTTTGTAAAAATACAAACGAGTGAGAATGATGAACCTGAATCCCAATTTTCCCAATTGACTCATATACATCTTTTACTTTGCTTTATTTAATTTCTTGCAAATTCACCATACAAACAACTTTTTCCAATGAAATTTTACATATTGTCTTATACTTAGTGAATTTTATACTTGAGAATTCAATTGTTCCTTGTAGGTTCGATATCCGTATTGAGGGACAATTTATTACTTCTGACACGGTACACGTACCATAAAATAGTCATCAATGAGTGATGTGAAACATGAAATATTTACAAACACTTGGTTTTTTAATATATTTGAAATGAATAAAGTGTGATGATTCATATGATTGTGATTGGATGATTTAAATCTAAAGATTTATTGAAGGTTTTAAGAATCACTAGCTTACCTTGTTTTCTTGTTGGTGTTGTTTATTTTAGAAATCTACTATGATTGTGTGTTACACGGGAGCAGAGTATCTTGCAGGTTATGAGACTCCAAAATAAAGATGATGAAATTTTCCTTTTGAATCCTTTAATGTTTTGTTTGATGATGTATATATTTAAAAATTCTTATATGAAAAAAATGATATTTTATGGTATAATAGTATGAGCATGTAAACTTTATAATGAAAACGTAATTTGATAAATTAATTGAGGATGATAAGGTTGTTAATAAAGTAACGTGCCAGAATATTTTATTTTATTTTAAGTAATATAGTATTTTTGGAAAACATTACTTTTTTAATGAAACTTCGTGATTTAAAATTAGCAACATTTTATATTGTTTAATATTTATGAAATCATTTGATAATAAATATTGAAAATTTAAGGTATAATTTAAATATTTTTTATTAAAGTTAATAATGTAATATATGTATTTATATAGATGCATTAGAAATTATCTTTCCAAGTATTGAAATAATTTAAATTAAAATTTAAAATGAATATTAAAAATATCATTTATTAATATAAAAAAATCATAAATTCAAATTAGAAAAAACAAAACAATAATACCTACAAAGTAGACAAATTGTAACACCCTAAATATTTACTAACTATTATGTTGTGAACTAATAGAGGATCTCTATAAGGTATAAAGTATTTCAAAAACTGCTTATAAACATAATACCTAGAGAAATACAATATTTACAAGAAGACGTCAATAAAATGCATATGATCTTCTAGATGCTCCTGCACCTGTATCAATATCTATATATGTAGAATTACAATCATTGAAGTTCATAATACAAACAAACACATGTAAGAGTAACCTATTGAAATAAATTTTCATCATAAGAAAAAGTATAATAAAAGATATTTCAATCAACAAGTCACAATCATTCAATCTCCTTCAAATATCAGCCATAAACATCAATATAGACCACACATGGATCTATACAATCAAGGATACCCAACAAATGGAATATCAATGCTTTTTGAAAGACTCGTATTAAGTATGTTCTAACACAAACTAACATTTGATCTAATATCCTGGACTTAGATTTACAAGCGAACCTAAAAGAAAAGATCATGGTAAATTCATTACAACCCAAGTCGTGTATCTATAGTGATACAAACCAAGTAGCTACGAAGATGACCAAGGAAGCAAAAGACAAGGCACATGGTGAGCATTCATCTCAGCGAACAATTCAAGACCTCACCAAGGATCTCATGGACCTCACCAGAGGAGATGGGCATAAACCGGAACACCAATTGTTCTTCCTTCTGGTTTTCTTAAAAGATAGAATATGTTGTAAATAATTTGGACTCACTTTAGGGGTCCAAATAACAAAGATAGGCTAGAATAATGTGCCTTTAGCATAATAAGGGGTGTAGTTATCATTTTAGCTTGTTCCTAGCCCTTTAAGAAGGAATTTTGACCTAGTTTCTAGAAGGACAAGTCTAGGGTGCGAGTTTGACTTAGTCAAACCCTAAGGCAGCCCGTTTTATAGTGTTTCCCATCCTACCCTTCATGTTTGTTCTCCAAGGCTCCTTCACCTATAAATAGGAGGTCTACCTCATTGTATTTTACAAGTTGAATTTTGAGAAGTAAAGAAACTCTGCACAATTTGTGAGAGCTTATACTGAGGCTTGTTTCCTCTTTACATGGTCTTATCTTGAAGAGTGTGAGGCTCTCAAGTGGCGGCCCTTCCACTCATCTTGGTAGCCTCTACACCCCAAGTGGTGAGGACAAACTTTCATACAACTTAATTTCATATAGGTAGTCACAGTGTGTAAGAACTCCCCCTTCATATTCTCACCACTTGATATCTTAGTCTATGCAACTTAGACTATCAATGAAGTTAGAGGATCTTTGTTACAATATATGTGTCTATACTTAATATACAAATCAACAACGATTCACACATTATCCCAAATGTATGACCTTAATTTCATACAATTTTCATCATCCTTAGTAATCATTTTCATACAATGCATATCATTTAAAAAATTCAGAAATCATTTAAATATACATAGTAATATTCATTTTACATTTATAAAAGCATTCATACATAATCCAATTCATTAAAGAGACAAGAAGAAAAGAAAAGAAAATAAAAATTATTAGCTTGAGTGATAACATTTTAGCTTGAGCAAAATTTTGGCCAAAAGGATTGATTTTTGGTGTTGTTTTTGCTTGATCGCCCTCGAGCAAAAATAGGGCCGAAAATGAGTGTGAGTTTAGGGCTATTTTTACTTAAGCGCAAATTAGTTCGTTTGAGCGAGAATTGACTCGCTTGAGCAAGAATTGACTTGCTTAAGTGAAAATTGGATCGCTTGAGCAAAAGTTGGCCCACTTAAATGGAAATTGACTTGCTTGAGCGAAAATAACTGAAAATTAAACTTTGCAACAACAAAACACATTTTTAAAGTTGTATCCAAAACAATTTCAACAAATAAAAGTATCAAATGCAGTAATCTAATACAAAGATGATAGCACACAACAAATTTCTTTCATTTAACTACACAAATCTCATTTCAAACTCAAACACTTAAAAACATATTCAACAACATACAACCTCATATAGGGCATCAAGAAATGTAACATCCCTATTTATCACATTTAAATATTGCATCATGCATGAAATCTCTAAATAAATATTGACATAAATATCTTAATTATAAAGTATTTCAAAATATATCCTTTTTTATAAGAAATTTAAAATATATACATATAATAAACAAAATCTCAAAAGAAAATAAAACACTCCATTTGCTTAGATCATATCCTCACGTGTAACACACGATCATCACAAATTTTTAAAACAACCACAAAACAAATAGCAAGGTAAGCTAGTATATTTTAAAAATTTCAATGAAACTTTAAATTTAAAATAATTTAATCACAAACATCTCAATCATTTTACATCCTCTATTATCAAGATACTACACAACCAAGTGTCTACAATCATTTCATACTTCACATCATTCATGTTAGACAATTCATAGAAAAAATCACATAGACACTTGAATTTACTTCTGGAAGACAAATGTATCGAAGTTAGCACTCAAATACCTGCACATGTTAGATTACTATGTTTACATCACAACATAGTCTCCCTTTCAGAAAATTCATCCTCATATGACACGGGTAAATCCACATAATCTACTATTATAAGTTCTTTCAAACCTTGGACTCAGTCATATGAACCTCCTGTTAAAATTAGAGGTCTTAACTAAGAGGGGGTGAATTGTTTTTGAAAGGTTTTCGCAAGTATTAAAGTTAGAGTGAAAGACTATGAAGAATCAATCAATTAAAAATCTATTCAACCAATAGAAAACTTGTTTTAAGTTTGATTCTAGAAAATCAACCAGTTGTTTTTGCGAAACAACTGGTTATTTATACCAACAGATTTGAAAAACAGAGATAAAACAGTTTAATGAGTGTAAGGATAGAAAAATTCACACAAGATGTTTATATTGGTTCACTCTTCCAAGAGCTACATCCCGTCCTTAGCTAACCACCGAGAATTCACTATGTAATCAAACCTAGACTACAAAACACACATCAAAAGTGATTATCTTGAACCCCTTAAGAACACACACCACTTTTGGAAAACCACACAGTTTCAAAAACCACCTTCTGAAACTGCACAACACCACAGAAATACAATGTTCAAGGAAAAAGGGAATATAATACATCTAGGTAAATCAAAGATTAAAGTTCAGAATTACAAGACCCAATCCTATTCCACACTTGAGATGATCCAAAAGCTCTTTGTAATCTTGAAAACTGTTTTTGATTAATCTCTCTTTCTTAGTTAATGCATAGACGCGTAAAATAACCTTTTTATACTCCAATCAAATGGTCAAAGTAGTTAAACCAAGAACCAAAAGTTGTTGGAATCATTTAAAATAGATTGAAACCACTTAACAGAATTCTATTAAGGTTTTTAGAAAAACAACCAGTTGAATTCTCGAAACAACCGGTTGAATTAGTTTGACAGCAAAGTCAAAACAAAGTCAAGCTTTTCAAACTCATTTTAAAAAACACTAAGTGTTAAACAACCGGTTGAATCGATATTTCAACAGGTTGAAATTTCACACTCTTTAGAAACTCATCTTTTGAAAAAGATTAAGATTAAATTAACCTTGGATCATCTTAAAGAGTGAATTAGGAATTCAAAGACTACTAGACACACACAGAAAACCAGCAGCAAAGTCTTCAAGCATTCCTCTTGTATTTGGAGACATTTAAGCACCTTGTTCAACACCTCCTTCGACTCTCTCTACCTAATACTCTTCATCTATATGATTCCAAGATTCCAATAAAGTCAGGATCGTCTCTTTTTAAAGCACATAACAAATCAATATCATCTCTTAATAATCTTAACACGATATTTTCTTTCCTGAAAATACTATGTCTTGATCTCATTTTCACATCAGTTCATACTTCATATAACATATCAATACACCATTCAATGAAATCAAATTTTAGATGTTTAAACAATTAAATTATATAAAAAATTACACATAAACACATGACGACTTACTTTTAACCACATATTTAAATAAAATAAATATTTTTACTTAAAAACAATAAAATTTAATAAACTAGTCTTTAAAAAATAAAATAAAATTTTTTAAGTTTTTTTGTAGCTTGAGCAAAAATAATTTTGCTTGAGAGAAAATGGCTCTCGCTTGAGCGAAGATCTCATCGCTTTAGCCAAAATCAACTCGAGAGCACCCTAAAATTTCACCCCATTTTTGCTTGGGTGAGAATTTTCTTGCTTGAGTGAAAATGGGTATGAGAGCAACTCAAAATTCACTGCACCATTCTAACTTGAGCAAGGATCTTTCGCTTGAGTAAAAATCCCTCACTTGAGTAAAAAACGTAAACTAAAACTTCATAAAATTGATATTTTTCAAGCTTATTTTTGAAAACTTAAATTTTAAAACTATATTTTCTCAAACATATCAAAACCAAATTGATTTCACCTTGCTCAAAGTTGTAAATGTATTCTCATAAAGCTATTATGTCAACTAATATATTTATATATTCATTATCTCTAAACCAACTTCATTCAGATTCAACATTCAGGATCAAACAACCATTACTCATCATTATTTACACTGCAAAGGATTCATGATACAAATCAAACACATTTAATAACTTGCTCAGATGACCATCAAAATAAATTTTATCAAATCAACAAATTCATCATAGCTATACTTTCACGTTCAATCTAAATCAAAACACCAATTTACTCAAAGACAAAGTACCCTGCAAACAAGTTTGAAATTGGTGACCACATCACCTCCACATCCAGATCTTCTAACTTATGGTTCTATTGGAAAAAAAAAAACTAGCTTCCCTTACTTGACTTTGAATATGATGCTTACAATGAGCTTGAATCCTACATAATCCAAGGATAACTTAACCTATGTCATTGAGTCCTGATCAATGATCTAACCATATCATTAGGACTTTGAACTAATAAAAACTAATCTTGATGCTAAAAATACTACATGCAAAAGATATGCCAAAAACAAATCATAAAAGGGTCAAAAGAAAATGAGCAAAAATGAACTTACTCTAACTAAACTTTTGACCGGGTAGTCTTGTACTATTCGTTGTAAGGAATCAAATGGCGAACTCAAATCATTAAACTGATGAGTGAGGAGGTCAGAAACTTTGTAGAGAGATGGTGGTTCTTTTAAAATGAAACTTGAATAGCTAATTTTTCTATTTATATACTTTTTCACTTTAATAATAAAATATTCATGTGTCATTTTAAATATACCACTTCTACTCCAAAACTATAGTACTTGTGACTGGATATACAATTGTTGATGTGTCGATGATCTCCAAATTCCTTTAAGCCTCCTTTCTTCAATGTTGATGCTCGGTCGGTCGGGGGTACTTGCGATTGCACTCGGACGCTGAAGTCAGTGCTCTAATTTAGGTGTATTCTAGCAGAATGTAAAAGCATACCTTGCTTCTTCACAGAAGACCCTATTTATAGTGCTTGGTTTATGGGCTTTGACCCTTATGGGCCGAATATCAGTTGTTAATTGACATGCATAGTGGTTCCTTAATATATGAGGTGTATCTTTCAGTTTAATCGGTTTTATCTATTACGTTAAAGATATTTTCCATATATTTCGGAGTGTGGGTTGACTCATTCAACACCATCAAGCCTGTTGTTACTTACTATACATTTATGTCCTTTGACTCGGGCAATCAATCACAGAGACCGAGAATGGTTCGTCTGGTACAGTTACAAAAAACAAGACCACGTCACTCTAATCCAAATTATTTGTGCTAAGATTCTACAAAAAAACATAACTAGCTTCCCTTACCTAAAATTTTTATCTTCAAAACAATTTCCAAAATGAAGCAACAATATGATTGCAAGATCTAGGGACATAGAGCAAAGTATCCAAACAAAACAAAATTTCAATATATGATAAAAACTAGTTGAGAAAATCACTTTTCTCAATTGATCCCACCAAAATTGATAACTAATATATAAAAAAAAAATGATAGAAAAGAAAACCTTTAGAGTAAAATGGAACTTTTAAAAATATGATTAGATAAGAATGATCATTCCTCCTCAGCTACTCCAATATATGTGGAGTAATGTAGGTGGGTTTACACAAATAAATTATATAATTTATTAATATTAAAAAACATATTAATTATTTTAATAGTTTGTATAAAATTTGTAAAGAAATTAAATTTGCATAATTTCAGTTTTTAAGAAAATTGAAAAACTAAGTCAGAATTCTATATGGGAAATTATTCTTTTTATGCTACTTTAGAATATATGCTTTTATTGATGGGACATTAATTAAAATTATAAAATATTTTATACTATTACTTTTTTGAATTAAATAATGTGTTCACTTTTATATTTTTTTTATAAATAACTTGAAGTTACTTTTATATAATAGATTTCATTTAAACACTTAAAAATAAATCACTTTTTAGTATAAATAATCATACCCTTAATTGATTTTAGCAATGATGAATAAAACTTGATCTCAGTACGTAGTTATCATATTACATTTTATATGAATTAAATAATGTGTTCACTTAGTTATGTTTCGGAGAAAATAATGATATTTTAAGTCAACAACATCTATAAAATGGTAAGATTAACCTTTTCAAGAAGAACTATTCCCTACATTAATTATAACAAGACTTTACTTTAATAGAAGCACTAATAAATGTACTAATTCAATAATTCTCTCATTATTGGCCATATTATTTTTCCTAAATTTTCTAGGTCCATAGCCAGTCTTAGGATTTGTAAAATATTCACAAAATAAATTTTTCTTTAACCAACACCACAAAGATCATCTGTATTTTGATGGTGGTCCATTTATTTGAATTAATAAACTGTCTTGCTTATTAATATAATAATATTAAATAATTTATACTAATGCATAAATGATAGATCTTTGATAATTATTTTAATATCATATTTTAATTAGATAACTTTATTTAAATTTAAAAATAAAAATACAATATATCAATAATTTTTAATCAGGCCCCACCCCGAAAGTAATTAGGTAAATGAAAGTGCACCCTGAAAAAGGCAATAAATGTTAAAGAAAAACCCAATAAACTTGTAATAAACAATCACCGACAAAAAAAAAAAAAGACAGCGTGAAATTGATATTGAAAGTTTTGGAATGTTTTTGCTTTAGTTTTTATATTTTAATTATAAAATTACTATCTTAGTTTCATTTTGTTTTCCATTCTCAAAACTTCATAAAAAAATAAGGTAAAACTAACAATATTTTTATACAAACATTTAAAAACATGAAACAAATTATGTAGCTGTCTAACTCTTTTTTTCATATTCTCTCTTTTCTTCTTAACTTTTTTTTCCTTTAATTTTTCTTCCTTTCATAACTCATTTATTTCATAATCTAATTACATCTTGCACTAGGAGTTAGGAATCATTATTATTTGAACATATTTTCAAAAATAGAGTAAGTTTCTCTATTAACTCTAAAAATTTCTTTTTTCATGTTTTTTCTTATAATTTTGTTATCAATCTTGGTAGATTTAGTTGAGAAAAGTGATCATATCAATTGATTAACCTTATACAAAAATTTAGCTATGTTTGGATAATTTACTTTTGGTCCCCATGTTTTATGTAGCAATACTAGTTGATTTTGGGAGGTTGCTTTGAAGTAAAGCATTTTGGGTAAGGGAAACAAATTTTAACTTTTCAATAGTACTATAGGTTAGGGGATCTGGATGTGAAAGTGACGTGGCCACAAGTTCTAAATTTTTTTATAGGATGTTATTTTGATGAAAAATGTTTAAATATATATTTTTGAAAAGTGGAGATGTTAGATTTTGATAGTTTGGTACTTAAACATTTTTATGTTGAAAATTGTGTTATGAATTGTTTGAAGTTTAAATATTAATGAAAGTTGCTTGTTTGAGTTGAACCCTTTTTAAATATCTTGAATACACACGCACATGTAGGTTATATAAAATACAGATTAAAGTATTGATTTTGGGTAAAGATTTAAAATTAAGTTAGTTATGGTACTTAAACTTATGATGTTTTTGCTCAAGTGAAATATAACAGAACTTACCTTACTCTCAAGTCCATTTTCGTTCAAGAAAAAAGGGAGTAGAAGTTGTGTATCTTTTTGGTCCTATTTCCGCTCAAGCAGAAGAATTTTCGCTCAAGCTAAAATAGTATTGCAACTAAACCTAGTCTTGACCCTATTTTCGCTCAAGTGAAGCAATTTTTGCCCAAACGCAAACAATGTTTACTCAAGCGAAATTATTTTCGCTCATGCTATTGAGAGAGTAACGCACATATTCGTACATATACAATTATATATACAATTTTTTATTTTTAGTTTTAAGTTTTTGTAAAACCCTATAAAAAGGGGAACAACTCTTTATTGTATGTGTGATAAAATACAATATTAACAAAAATAAAAACAAAGAGTTACTTTTTTACCTTGTTGCTTGCTATTTCTTCTTCTTCTTCTCCAATCGTTGCAGCTTACTCTCCAGGGAGCCTTCAGGTTTCCTTTCTTCTTCTTTCTGAAACACACATAGTGAAGGATTGAACCTTTGTTTAAGTTTTTCTGATGCACATATGTTTTTACCCTTTGTCATTTTATTACTTTACCCTTAAATCTTTTTTATGTTTTTCTATATGGTATTAGAACATGTTAAGGTCTGCTTTGCTTCTGTTGCTGATTTTTTATTCTTTATTGTTTCTTGATCCTTTATTGAGGGACAATGGAATTTGACTCATCATAAACTATTTCTACTATTGTTGCAATGGATTGATGTTTGAATCTCACTAGTCCTTACTACTTGCATCTTGGAGAAAATTCAGGACTGGTTCTTGTCTCTCCATCTCTAAATGAAACCAATTATCGTACATGGAGTACAAACATGAAAAGGGCCCTTTTATCCAAGAATAAACTCAAATTTGTTGATGGAAGCATTCCTAAACCCAATAGAAGTGATTCATGTTTTGAAGCATGGGAAAGTTGTAATGTAATGAATCTTTCTTGGATATCAAGAACCTTATCACCATAGATTCTAGAGAGTGTTGTGTATATAGACAATGCTCAAAATCTTTTGGAAGATTTGAGAGAGAGATTTTCTAAGGGAGATCATTATCGGGTCTCAGATTTGCTCCAAGATTTGCATTCCACAAAATAGGGAGAAAGAAATGTTAATCAATATTTTACATATTTGAAAATTATTTGGGAAGACCTATACCTAATTGTGTTTGTCATGTTCCTTGTAATTGTGCTTTGTCAAAGATATATGCTAAATACAGAGATTCATAATATGTCATCTGGTTTTTAAAGGGTCTTGGAGAGATCCATAACACTGTTAAGATTCAAATTTTGCTTATGGATCCTCTTCCAAATATAAATAGAGTTTTTTTCTCTAATTCTCCAGCAAGAAAGACAACTTATAGGTGCCACTGCAGACCTAAAAGTTCTCCTGAATACCAACGAAAAATATGTCAACTGGAAACAACAAGAACAAGGTTCTTGGAAACCCCAGAATCAAAATCAAAATCAGATTTTTTGGAAGACTCAAGGAAGGGGAAATGCATGGCGTGGCTAAGGAAAAGGCAATGGAAGATCAAATTATCAATCAAAACAATGTTTTTATTGTCACAGAACAAATCATACAGTGGATGAGTGTTACTCTAAATATGGGTATCCTCCATGGTACAAACAGAAGAATGAACAGTTCAGCACTAATCAAGACAGAACGTGCTGATTTGCATCAAGGATTATACTATCTAATATTTTTTTTGTCCTTAACACTGTTCTTAATCGTAATGAAAACAATGTTGATATTTGACATTACAGATTAGGACATCTTGGTAGCAAAACTATTGAATACATTTGTAGAATTTTTCCCTATGTGTCCTCTATTTCTAAAACTACTTGTGATACATGTCATTTTGCCAAACAACACAAACTTCCTTTTCAGAAAAGTAATACACGATCTTTAGATGCTTTTAATATGATTCATGTTGATATTTTGGGGTCCTATTGGGATTCCTTATATTCATGGGCATATGTATTTCTTTACTATCATTGATGATTATACTAGACTCACTTAGATATATCTTATGAAATCAAAAGCTGAGACTAGAATCCTTTGATGTAATTTTGTCATGTATGCTAAAAATCAGTTTAATCTTGATGTGAAAATTATAAGGACTGATAATAGTAAGGAGTTTGATTTTATTGAATTATATGATAAACATGGGATCTTGCATAAAAAATCCTATGTTGAAACTCCTCAACAACACATCTTTAACATAAATCACAACCTTATTTTTCAATCTAGATTACCTAAATCTTATTGGTCTTATGTTGTTGCACATGTTGTTTACTTAATAAACAGATTACCTTTGGTTGTTTTAAAAAAAAAATTCTCCTTATAAGCTTTTGTATAAAATTCCCCTTACTTATCTTGATTTAAAAGTCTTTGGATATCTCTGTTTTGCTTCCACTCTTGAAAATAATCGTACTAAACTGGAACCTAGGTCCAAAAAGTGTGTTTTTCTTGGATATAAATCAGGTATAAAAGGGTATGTTTTACTACATACTAAAAATAAGGAAATCTTTATCAACCGAAATGTTATCTTTTATGAAAATATCTTTTCTTATAAAAGTTCCAATGATACTTCTAATATTAACCAAATTAATGACACTCAAAACAGTACTGATTTTTTACTAGAACCTCTAGTCAAGGAAAATATCAATTTTGTTGGCACTGATAAAAGGTTAAGTAATTTTAGAAATTATATTTTTTTTGTCAATGAGAATTAGGACAACGAGAACAAAAGAGACCTTGGGAATGATGAAGAAGAAACACACAATCAAGAAGGTGAAGATCAAGCAACAAGTCGTGAAAAAACTACAACTACTGATTTGATGAAATCCACTAGACAAAGGAAGATACCTTCATTCCGAAAAGACTATCATCATCAGGTTAACAGTTCCATGATCAATGAATATGGTAAAAACAGTTTTAAGACCACATATCCTTTATCATTAGTTTTATCATATAAACATTTGACTGGAAAAACATTTAAATTATACTTTTGCTATATCCTATAATACTGAAATACAAACTTTTGAACAAGTATGTAGACACACATAATGGATTGTTGCTATGAATAAAGAGATAAGAGCTCTACAAGAAAATCACACATGGTATCTTACCGATATACCATCTAGAAAAACACCCATTGGATGCAAATGGGTTTACAATATCAAACATAAAACAGATGGTACTATTGACAGACATAAGGCCAAACTTGTTGCAAAGGGTTATACCCAACTTGAAGGGATTGACTATTTGGATACCTTATCTCCTATGGCTAAACTTACTACTATTAGACTTTTGTTAACCACTGTTGCAGTTAAAAATTGGCATTTACACCAATTAGATGTTGACAATACATTCCTACATGGAGACCTTGAAGAAGAAGTGTACATGATACCACCTCCAGGGCTAATAACTGAAAGACAAAACCAAGTTTGCAAACTTACAAAATCCCTTTATGGTTTAAAACAGGCTAGCAGATAGTGATTTGCTAAGTTATCTTCTTTCCTTATTTCTTTTGATTTTTCTCAATCAATGTTTGATTATTCCCTTTTTACTAGAAAAACTAAAGATTCTCTCAATGTTTTACTTGTTTATGTAGATGATATTATTCTTGCAAGAGACTCTTTACAAAAAATTGAAAGAATAAAAAATTTACTAAATGAATTCTTTAATATAAAAGATCTTGGTGAACTAAAATACTTCTTAGGTCTTGAAGTCGTCACATCTAGGAAAGGAAATATGCCCTTGAAATCTTGGAAGAAACTAGAATGCTAGGAAGTAAACCTTGTTTTACTCCTCTTTCTGAAACACAAAGTGAAGACTTGAACCTTTGTTTAAGTTTTTCTTATGTACATATGCTTTTACCCTTTTGCCCCTTTGTCATTTTACTACTTTACCCTAATTTTTTTTCTTCTATAAAAGTTAAAAGGAAAATCTTTTTCTTTCTTGTGTTCTATTCAATGAATGGATTACATATGAATGTTTTTATAAAAGTAAAGTGAATATTAATTTGTATATGCAATTGATTTGTGAAATTTTTAAAGGATATGTATTATATGAAATTGATTACTCAAAATCATGGAATTTGTATGAAATTGAGGACATATATTTAGTGTGTGAGTCATTGTTTGATTATATGTTAAATATCAACACCTATGATGTAAAAGAGTTTATCTTGCTTTTTTTGATGATGTAAGTCATATAAACTAAGATATTAAATGTAGAGAGAGATAGGGGAGTTCTTATCCACCGTGACATACTTGAGTTGTGTTGAATTTACCTGATATCATGATTCTTTGGTTCACTTGAAAATCTAGGTATTGGATTAGATTAGTTGTTAGTATCTTATAGGACATATTTAACCCAGGTCTTTCAGGAAACACTTCACTTATTGAATATCTCGATTATATAAATCCATGTGTGTGGTCTATGTTGTTGTTATACGTTGATATTTGGAGAAGATGAAATAGTTATGATATATTGATTGACATGTCTTCTTTATTTATTTATATATATATATATATATATATATTTCTTTTTTATATATTAAAAATTTATTTCACCCTTTTTTTTCTTTATCTTATTTGCTTTGTGAGCTACGATTATATACGGATACAAAACATATAAAATATCATAAACGTTTTATTAGATTTTCCCTATAAATGTAATGTATTTAGCTTATATGTGTATGACCAATATTTTAAAATAGTCTATACCTTCTAGTGACCATTTGTTACGTAGTTTATAGAATTTATGGAGTGTTACAAATGAGAAGTAAATAACAATATTATGAGTGTAATATAGCAAAAATACAGAAAATAAGATAAAAGAAAACGACCGACAACTTTTGACTAAATTAATGTTTTTTCCTTTTATTTTGTTCAGGTCTTTGTACGATTTTTTTTCCCAATAAGTCCAAATTTTAAAAGAATTACAAATAGTGACAAATTTATTCAAGCATATTTTTTTATCGTTAGTAATGAGAGAAATCGGCTCGGATAGGCGGATTTCTGCTGTTCAATTTCAAATTTGAATATTGAAAAATAAATAGAAAGTCGATTTTGAAGAAGCCCAAACCATTTTTAAAAATCCAATATTTTAAAAATATTTATTTAAAAATTTATATAATTTATGAATTAAAAACTTTAACCACTATGAAAATTATATTAGAAAAACAGAAATAATTTTTTAAAAATGGAAAATAAATTTGAGAAATAAATTTAAAAAATAATTTGATAAATTTGACTAATAATAAATATATTTAATATAATTTTAAAAAATAATATACAAATCTTATAATTATTAGAAAATATTTTCAATAAAAATAAAGTGGTTATGAATAGTGGTTATTAATATTTAATTTAAATTTATGAGTATTATTAAAAAAGACATAAAATTATAATTATGAATCATTATTATTATTACTTATTTTAAAATCAAGTGAACGTAAAATTAATAAAAATATTCAAAATATTAAAGGTTTATTTTAAAATATAAAATATTTATCTAAATTATTATATAATGAATTATAAAAATTAACAATTATTATTAATTAACATACTTGATATTTTAATATTAAGAATTAATATCATAAATTTAAATATGTCTAATATAAATTGAAATTGAATTTAGGGGCCAGTAATTAATTTTTTTCTCTAATAAACCCAGACTAAATATTTATCCAAATAATAAATTTACTTTAATTTAACTTGTACAAGTTTCTCTTCCAAAAGATAAATTACGAAAGTTATTTCTACTAATAATAACAATTTAAATAATTAAATGTTATTATTAATAGTAATTGTTACAAACATTTTCATCATAACAAATCACTAATATTTTAAATAAAATAAATAATATTAATCATCATAACTTAACTTTATTTTATATATGAATCATTATTAATACTAATATTTTTTCAATATTAATTTATATTAAAATGAATTAATTTTAAAATATTAAAAGTAATAATTAATATTCAAATAAAATTTAATTACCTAACTGTTAATATTAATAATAGTTAAAATTTTATTTAAATCACAATTTTGTTAACAATAAAAGTATCTATTTATTATTTAATTGCTGTTTTCTCCTAAAAGAGTTTACTTGAGTAAATATCTGGTTATAAGATTTACTGGGTGATTTTCATTTTAAATTTGGGTTTATGAGGGAAAAAGATTTGTGATTGCACTTACTATGAAAAAAATAAAAAATTTAATAGGATTTGAAAAAGGAAGAGACATTAAGTTGAGTTGAAAGAGAAATAAAAGTTTGAAGATGAAGTTCACCAAATTGAGTGTTCGCGTTACAACTCACAACAAGAAACGCAAGCTGCTTAAGAAAACTGACGTGTAAAGCACACGAAGATAAAATGGAAGCGCGTTATTGATACTATTATTATTATTATTATTAATGTTATCAAATACCAAACATGAATATTAAAATCCACAACATAACGTAAAAGATGAAAAATTTAGCACCCAACAAAGCATTGAAAGCAAAGTCACCACCCCTGAATCTGTTTTGGCACCCAGACTAAGAAATGGCCAAAACAACAAGAGTACTATGACACAATCTCACCCCTCTTTCTAGAAAACCCTGTTCCTGACAACATCCTCCTCATAACCCTCAAACTCAAACACATCACTTTGAATCTTCATTGAATCCTCTCTTTTTCTTATTCTCCTTTGGACCAGTTTCTTTAAACTAAACATCTCTTGAATCTGAAGTTACCCAAAACTTGCCTTTCAAGTGTGTTCACTTCCCAATATTGGTCCTATGTTGGTGTATTTAATTTTGGGGTGACATAGATCTTGGCTTGGGAACAGTTTGCAGAAGAGAAGTAAAAGAAAGCAGAAAGAACAGGTTTGCATTTAAGTCCCTGCAGGTGAAATCTGTGGTGTATGTTTTGCTTCTGTGAATTACAATTACAATATAGGTAGGTCTTGTAAAGAGACTTAACATTGACTTATTGTGAAGTTTCCTTCACCTTTTGCGCCTTAAAAAATTGTTCCTTTCTGAAGAGGGTGCGAACAGATCTGAGCCTGTTATCTAGAGGTGGGTCCCCACTCCCCTACCCAAACCATTGTCAATTTGTCATGTATCTCATGATACTTATATAGCTCCCAAATCAAAATCTTTGGCATTGGGTGTTGGTTGATGCCGATTGAGGTAAGCATCTTTGTTTGAAAACCATGTTTTATCCTGCAGAAAACATGGACCCATCTGTGCTTAGATGCTAAAGGTGGCTCTGGTTCCGCTGTTGAATCATTGTACTTCTCTTATCTAGCAAAGATTTGTGGGGTTCTTGCAGATTTGTGTTTAAACTCATCTGCAGGAACTGAACACAGGTAGAGCCATCTTGGTTTGCCCTTGAAGTGAAGGGGTTTTAAAGTTTGATTCTGGTTTGGCTGTACCACAAGAGTATGAGGAAAAATGCAGGTTCTTATTCAGGAAGGGTGTTTAGTGACAGGAAGTGGATTCTCCCCTTTTTTGCCAGTTTGATTATATCTATGAGTCTGGTTCTGACAGCCATTCTTGGGGTTCTTAGCTCTGATGGTGGGGGAGAGCAATCACCGTTTGAAATCATTTCCTTCAAGAGATCAGAGAATTCCAGTGGATATTTTGTGGAATCAGATATAGAAAGATCTTTTAATGTTAGTGTGGTGAAAAGGGAGGCACCAAGGTTTGCCTACCTTATATCAGGCACCAAGGGTGATAGTCATAGGATGATGAGGACATTAGAGGCAGTGTACCACCCAAGGAATCAATACATCTTGCATTTAGATCTTGAGGCACCACCCCGGGAAAGGTTGGAATTGGCAAATGCAGTGAAAGCTGATCCAGTTTTTCGTGAGGTGGAGAATGTGCGTGTTATGTCTCAATCCAATTTGGTAACTTATAAGGGTCCTACGATGATTGCTTGTACCCTGCAAGCTATTGCAATATTACTGAAGGAAAGTTCAGAATGGGACTGGTTTATTAACCTCAGTGCTTCAGATTATCCTCTTATGACACAGGATGGTTAGTAACTGGCCCTTTATTTGCAGCTTCATGTTATATCTTAAAATGCATGCATAAATTATGGCCTTTTCGTCTGACCTTTACAAACTTTCGTCTAGATTTGATTACATGATGCTGTTTCATAGAGGTTTTCAAACACTGAATGGCATACGAGTGTACAGTGATGATGTATGGCCAATGGATGGCAATAGTTAGGCTGCTACAGCATGTGTAGTTTGCCTTTCATTTTGACACGTTGTTGCTTTATTTCACTTGAGCACTACACTATTGTTTTGTGGACAGAAACCATTATTAAAGTATGCACTGATGCTTTAGCAACAGGAACGACAATTGTTCATCTTTATCAATCTTGCAATTATTGCCAATTATTCAGGATGGATCTCTATGTAATATCATTAGGTTTGTTTAACAACTAATGACTGAAATAAGTGGGTTACATTACATACTATCAAACACAGTTACATGTGTTTGATAGAAAAAGGCTAGGAAGTAAATTATGGCCTGAGCTAATGAAATAAAATCATTTGCCATTCTCACTGCCTCGTTTTCTCTCTCTCTCTCTCTCTCTCTCTCTCTCTCTCTCTCTCTGTGTATTTCTATTGTTTTATGTTGCTATTCCATGAAATTCTATTTATAATCTTCCATCACAGTCATTCCAGCCTAAAGCATAGTTGTATTTAGTAATTCAAGGACAGTCATCCTCCTGAAGCAAGACAGAAATTAGTTAGTTCATGTGCTTTTTATAATACAGTCTACAAGTAGTGTAAATTTTATATATTTCTAATGGTACCATTCAGACCGTTTTGATATTCAAATCATTGCTAATATGGATTGGTGGCTTCTCTATTCCCTAACAAATGTGAGGGACGCCAAATTGAATCTCCATAAATTAGCTCTGCCTAGCTCTGTAAGAAATCAACAACCTAGCTTTATCCCACTTGATGTCAGAGTTTGAGTCTTATTATTGAAGATTTGACATATGCCTTGCCACCAATACCATTGCATCCTTGAATTTCTCCTGGCAACCCCTCAATATGTATTTTATGCATATATTTTAGAGATTTGTTTGGATATTTATGAAGGTCAATATAGTTTATATGTGCTGGACTACATTCATAATCTATAACTTCTAGCACAGAGGTGCTAAACAAGATCTTTCAATATCTTCATTACCACAACAGATGTTAGATGGTGCTTCTTTTCCATAAATAGCCATTGTTTTTGTAAAAGGTCTGATTCTTTTCCACAAAACTTATGTGCACTCATACCTAAGTGTATTTACCTCATGAGTTTCTCTCTAAAGTGAACAAAGGTATATCCTCTGTTGAATTAATTTTGAATTGCATTGTGGTCTTAATCCTTTAAATTAAGGTTGTTTACTAATTACCTCTGCTCACATTAGACAAACATCAGAGGAGCATTTTTTTCCAATCTAAGTAGTTAGTTGCTAAAGAAATCACAACTGCAATTCTGAATATATGTGGGACATGGATTATATTATAATTAGCTTTATTCTTTCTATGCATGACCGGAACTACTGTAATGATGAATATGAACTGGACACAATTTTAAAACATTCAAGATAAATTCATAGAAGTCTGAACTTGTTTTGGGTGGTTGTCAGATGCAAAAGAATTCGGCTTTGACCTATAAGGAAAAATCTAGTTTCTAGTACCTGCATAAGTGCATAACAATTTTCCTCATGGTATTTTGTACTCAATAATTTGAGTCTTCTGGTTTCAGCATCTTCTTTCTGTCTGATATTCTATCATTTGGCATAAATCAGGATTCGTATACATCATTCCATGCTGTCTATAGTTTGAGTTTGATTGAATTGTGCATCTATCATGTCAAACATGCAAGAAGTTTACTCCTTGAACCAATTTGATATTTGTTTTCTGCATTTGCAGATATGCTTTCTGTTTTCTCGAATCTGTCAAGAAATCTCAATTTCATTGAGCATACACGCATTGCTGGTTGGAAATTGTAAGTGAATTTTATTATTATTTATCTGAAAATTGCTGTAAACTATATGCTGCATGTTTTTCTCTCCTGATTAACTTATATTACTTACTTTATGCAGGAACCAAAGAGCAAGACCCATCATTATTGATCCTGCCCTTTATTTATCAAAGAAATCTGATTTAGCATTGACCACTCAACGAAGAACTCTTCCCACGTCTTTTAAACTGTTTACTGGTATGTCTGTGTCTATTATCTTTATAAACATTTTGAAAACATATTTTCTACTGCAAATTTAAATTAAGAGGCCCTTTTAAGGTTTAGCAGTGCTAAGATTGCAAAATAATAGTTCCATGATACACAATCAACATGGTAGATCCCTATACTTCTATGCCGTGTGAACAGGTTCAGCTTGGGTGGTACTGACTCGGTCCTTTGTGGAGTACTGTATATGGGGATGGGATAACTTTCCACGGACTATGCTAATGTACTATACAAATTTTGTGTCCTCGCCAGAGGGATACTTTCACACTGTCATTTGTAACACTGAGGAATTCCGTCACACAGCGATAAGCCATGATCTTCACTACATTGCTTGGGACACTCCCCCAAAGCAGCATCCCATCTCTTTAACTATGAAGGACTTTGACAAAATGGTTAAAAGCAAGGCACTTTTTGCACGCAAATTTGCTAAGGATGATCCAGTGCTAGACAAGATTGACAAAGAACTTCTGGGACGCACCCACAGATTTTCTCCTGGGGCATGGTGTGTTGGGACCTCAGATGGTGGGGCTGACCCTTGTTCTGTTCGTGGCAATGGTACAATGTTTAGGCCAGGCCCTGGTTCTGATAGGCTAAGTGAGCTGCTTCAGGTGCTGTTATCTAAAGAATCTCTTAGCAAGCAGTGTTTGTGACAAAGGGGTACCCCCCAACCCAAGTAGGATGAATGATGTCAAGTGTACATAAGTGTGGCTATAGATCATACATATCTGATGTAAAAGGTCAGAATTTTGTGCTCAATATAGGTTCATATTAACAGTCAACAATTACTCACTAGCAGTTTTGATGCCTGTTTCGGCCAAAACACGCTTTTGGTTGCAGTTCCAACCAACCATTTATGCAATTACAACACTTTGTCGAGTTACAAAAAGGAAATTAAATTTCATATTGGACTTTCGGATAGTTATCTGTTTTGTTATGGATAAATATTTAGTCAGCATTGCTTATACTTTATACAATTTAATGTAAGCCTGTATTAAGTTCTTTAGATAAGTTAGAAATGCACTTTATATTCTTAAAATATGGGTTTGGAACTAACAACTCAAGTAAAAAAGGCCTCCTGAGCATTGTAGAATTGAAAGACGTTAGTGGTCCAATCATAGCTTCATAATGAATGACCTAATATATTCAACTAAGATTATTAAGATGACTGTTTCTTCCTGCACCTCCATACCTTCTTCTTTCACCTTCATAAGTTTTCAAATTTCCAAAAATGCCCCTTTATAATATTTCGGATTACGTAATCCGGAAGTCATTTTTTAAATTTGTAATTAGCTACCGGATTACATAATCCGGAAGCCATTTTTCATATGCATGATTATTCTCCGAATTACATAATCCGGAAGTCTTATTTAACTTATGGATTATGTTATCCGGAAGTCTTTTTTCAAATGAGTTTCCGAATTACATAATCCAGAAACTACTCTATGGGGTGACACAAGAAGGACAAAAATGTATTTTCATGTTGTGTATGGAGGTGGCAGAAGAAGATATGGAGGTGCAGGAACAAAACAGTCTATTAAGATAAGTTATGATGTCCTTTTGAATCGAGTTTAAATAAAATTCATCTATAAAAGGTAACTCATGAGGTAATGAGGCAATGTTCCACCTGTATGCACTATTTTTACAGTACTATACTAGGTAATGTGGAATCTTTAAGTCGAAGGGAATTCTAACTTAATGTTATTGTTTTCTGGAGACTAGTCCATGAAGTATCCATTTTCTACCTCCAATCCTTCGAGAACACTTTACATTTTAACAACACACTGTTATTTGTATGCTCCAATCTGGTGAGGCTCAAACAAGTCAACAACATCCAAATTATTTTAAATGAAATTTATACAAATAATCCTCGTGCAGCAGTTCGTCAGGGAAACACGATCAGTATGTTATAGAGCACATCTCAAGGGACATGCCTTTAGTTCAAACTCAAGCACAACAGTTCCTTCATGTGGATTCTTTGCCAATTAGTCATCAGGCATGGTCTACCATTGGATACACGTAGACTAAGATAAACTACTTTTTTTTCTTTTTGAATTTTTGCTGCTGTCAATTTTAATGCATGTGCGGTAAACTTAAAACTGTTGTTTTACCCCCATAAGTTAATATATTAAGATGTCTTAGAAAATAGACTACTTCTGAGATTTTGAAGCTGATGGAAAAAGTGAAGAAAATGGACATGATTAAATTTGAACCTAAAGAATAGAAAAAACAGTACCTAGAAAAGTTATGCAGTGATTTTTCGGGAAGAACAATGCTTCATACAAAACACCCACCATTAGCATCTCTTCACATGGTATCAGTATCGGTACAGGTAGCAAAATCAAAGTTCAGGTACCAAAATAGTTTTGTGGGTCCTACTGAAATCGGGTGGTGAAAAGTGTGTAAATGAAAGATGGTACCTGTACAAGAAAACATGATTAACATTATTCTTTATAGAAAACAAACGAAGCTTAATGCTCTTAGTACTGCAGAAAAATAGATGAGAGGAAGGAAATAAAAATTCACTAGATGGATGAAACTTTCCCAAACATGAAAAAGTAATATTCTTTTCAAATTTTCCACATTGGAAACAGCAGTTCAGTGGGATCAAATTCTCTCCTTAAGCAATGTGATTTAGCTTCAAGTAACTTGGAACTATTGCATCCAACGAATATTCTCCTACCACAAACTTTCTCTTCCCTTTCATGGCAAAACATTCAACTTCTTTTTACACTTGTTGAGAGTCACCTTGAACTGATTAAAAAAATTAATGAAATTCTTGTTAGCATCATATTACTATCATATTAGGTAGAATACTAAATAAGAAATTCAATTAGGCCATTACACTCTCAATCAGGTAGTACATTTGGACTGAACAAATTACAAGTCACCTCAAATGACAGCTTGATGCACTAGTGATATATCACTTGCAAAAAAGGAGTTCACAACCTCCATTTACATGCTTTACAATTCTATGAATAATATCAATATCAAATGAGATATAGTATAGTTATTATCAACGGGAAGTGGTCACTCCAATAACCACAATACTGCACCTTTTGCTGAGTCACTTGAGCTGGACCACTATCTGCCTTTAGTAGTGATATTTCCGAATTTGTCCCCAATGTGCTTGTCTTCACTTATATTTGACTTGAAATAACCAAATATTCTTCTGATATGTTCCATATAAAAAGGTAGGAACTTCAGGGAGTACAGTGATCATTAATATGAAAATGTATACATTTTGGAAAAATGATTGACATGTTTTTATAGTGTGGGGCTAAGTCATGTGTTTATGGAGGAAAAATTCAACAAACAGACAATGGCCCTGGTGCAAGAATCTCTGCATGAAACATTTTTACTTGACTACTCATTGTTAAGAGACTAATCAAGATTTAAGGGTAATTTTCTAAATGACCCGAAAGCAATTTGTCAGTTAAATTTAACTTGTGTGTGTGTAATAGAAATGATAAACACTGGACTGATTCTAGTGAGTTGAAATTTAACTTTGTTGTTACTGAAACTTTCAGCCCCTCTCCCCAAGAGAGAACACTTTTCTTCTACACAAGGGTACTGTAATCAAATCTATTATAGGCCACATCAACTTGATAGTTTTGGACCACAAACCCAACTGGGGCATGAATACTTTACAGTGTAAAAAAAACACTGCAAAGGGTACACTGTTTGATAAAAAAGACTGATATTCATTGAATCATGTTGGCTAATAATATTTTACAGCACAGTACTTTTCTTGGGTTTGTAGAGGATTTCTAAACCCATTCATCCATGTCTCAAATCATCAATTAACTTTCCATGTCTAAATAAAAATATGTTATGAATTTAATCGGAATCCAAAGTGTAAAACTCAAAAACTAACAAATTTAGGATTTAAAATTTAGAATTTTCTGGTTCAATCAAAAGTTGTTATATGTAACATAAAAGTCTTATCTTTTATTATAATTATTTTGGATATCGTAGTTATGACAAATTTAACTGATTGAGTATAAAACCTTCAGTATGTAAAAATTACTCTCATATGTTACAGATAATAATTATGTAACAAGTTACCAAGTAAATGAGAGTGACAATAATAATAAAGAAATAAAGGGTGGCAATGAATAACTTGGGTAACATGTAGATTTAGTTCATAAATATGTTAAAAAATGATAACAGCTTCTAATCTGTTTATTAACTTTCCCAATTTAATGACTTTACAAAATTATTTAAAAACTTACCTGCTACACCAGAAAAATCTACAGGGGAATCTCCCTAACATTAACGGATTCATGATACTTTGTTGTTCCATAGCATTAAAAAAAATTCTATTACTTTTAGGAGATTGGCTCATATATATAAATTTTAACTAATTTTTCAAATCAATGAAATTTATAATATTGGGATAGAAAATAGGCTATGTACAAACAGTATAACACAATTTTATATGCCTTCCAATCACAAACTACTAAGTTTGTTGATTTCACAATAATTATCTTAAAATTCATATTAGAGGTGATTTATGTTGGGTTAACAATGTTAAAAATTTGCACTTATAATATATAACCTTTAAACTGTAATACAATAAGAGATGTTAACTATTTTTCTTTTTATTCTCATAAATATATTTTTTCCATTTTCTTGTTTCTTTTGTAGGTAATGAAAATGAGGATTATAACTCTAATAGATCAATGAAAATAATAGTAAGAGCGTCCCAAACAGAATAAGAGTATTATTACAGTCAATGAAGATGAATATTCCTTATTTGATGTGGTGTATCAAATGGAGCGCACGTCGCGATGGAAAAAGGGAGGTTATGATGAATCCTAATTGCAAATGAAAAAAAGACAATGACTTAAGCATAAAAGAGAGAAAAACAGAGAAAATAAAATACAAAAAAAAATCTTATTTACTTGTGTATTAGAGAATAAAATACATGGTGTATTTATAAGAAAAAGATTAAGACCTAGCTGAAACAAAAAAAGAAAGTTGGGCCAAACAATCAAAACCCAATAACTTAAAACAGAAAAACTAAATATGATAACACCCCTCAAGCTGGGAGTAGATATTCGTGAGGCCCATATTGGATTTGAGAGTAAAGAACTATGCGAAAGCAAGGGGCTTGGTAAATAAGTCAGCAACTTGCATGACAGAAGTAATGGACAACAGTTTGAGGATACCAGAGTTAAGTTTTTCACGAACTAGGTGACAACCAATTTCGATGTGCTTGGTGCGTTCATGAAAGACTTGATTGGACGCTATTTGAAGGGCAGATTTGTTGTCACAGTATAGGGTTGCAGGCTGGGAGAGAGGAAGATGTAAATCCTGAAGGAGGT